>Ga0209181_10000518_pt1 | contig 71941 bp, 40 predicted proteins | sample MAT05_FD_187208 | JGI IMG/M metagenome (GOLD analysis project Ga0209181, IMG submission 187208) | Freshwater microbial communities from Lake Fryxell liftoff mats and glacier meltwater in Antarctica - MAT-05 (SPAdes) (version 2) | ecosystem: Environmental > Aquatic > Freshwater > Ice > Liftoff... | reverse complement strand
ACCTGGGCGCACACGATCCAGGAACGCCTGACGCTCCTCGGACGAGAGCTCCAGCACTTGAAAGCGTCGCTCACTCATCGGCGTGAAGCAGGCCAGTACGGAAATCCGCTCGCAATGGATACACCCAGAGCTCCTTGAGTTGGTTGAAGAGTCCTTCTGACTCCATCGGTTTTCGCCACGGTCGCTGCCGCCGTCCACAGTTCCTCAGGCAATCGCGACCGGCCTCGCTACGCGCCCCGCCACGCCGCCAGCTGGAGCTGCAGCTCGTTCAAATCCGTCGCTGAGAATCCATTCCGAGTCCATTCCACGTTCCAGAGTTCAGGGATGGAACCTAGGCTACGCGAATCCCGGTCGTCCTCTCACGCACTGTTGCCGAAGCAATACGGAGCACGAGCTGGTCCTCAGACAAGCTCCGAGCCTCCTTCCGCCCCCGTGCCTTTCACGGTCTCGGTCGGCTATCGAACCTCTGACAACACCGCCTCGGTGGAGGTGGATTACGTGGGGACGAGTGGCGTGGCGACGTTTGCGCCGGGAGTGACCAAAGTGATCGTCGCGGTCGGTGTGCTGGGCGACACCCTGAACGAGGCCAACGAAAGCTTTTTTCTCAGCCTGATCAATCCGACCAACGCTATCCTGTCGGACTCTTTGGGCGTCGCGACCATTCTCAACGACGATCCTCTGCCCATTCTGCGCATCTCGGACGTCCGGCTCATCGAACGCAATGTGGGCATCAGCAACGTGGTCTTCGAGGTGACGCTCTCGGAAGCGAGCGGTCGGTCGGTCACTGTCAATTTCGGCACACTCAACGAAACCGCGGTCGCGGGTGAGGATTTTCTTTCCTCGAGCGGATCGATCCGTTTCGACCCGGGACAGACCAACAAGTGGATCGTGATCACTGTGTTTGGCGATACGCGGATCGAGGAGGATGAGGGTTTCTTCCTGAATCTGAGCAGCCCGTCCAATGCTGCCATCGGGGATGGCCAGGGCGAGTGCGTTCTTGAGAATGACGACGGATCGCCTGGAACGATCCATTCGTTCCAATGGACGGCGATTCCTTCGCCGCAGTACGCGGGCGAGTCCTTCACAGCCACGGTCTCCGCGCGGGACGGGTCGGGGGCGCTCGTTGCCGATTACTCCGAGACCGTGGCCCTCCGGGGCCGCCGAGGCGGCCTCCAAAGCACCAACAACCTCTTTGGTGATCGGACGTCCTTCTTCGGATCCTCCGGCAACTACACGATGGGTTACGTCTTCACGCCAAGTACTAATCTGCTGGTGACCCATGTCCGGCACATTGCCGGAACTCGAGTGAGTCTTTGGAACAACGCGGGCGATCTCTTGATCAGCCAGTCGGTCAGCAGCAGCCCCGGGACGTGGCGTCAAACCGAAATCGCACAGCCCGTGGAACTGCGGGCTGGCAATGTGTATCGGATCGGCATGTACACGGGAGGAAGCAGCTACTACTACGCCGAGATCCAAAGTGTGACGAACGGCTTCCGCGATGGGTCCATCAATGCGGGTAGTTACAGCTCGGGAGATGCGGTTCCCCGAATCGACGACATCTCCACCCTCTACCTCGTGGACTTCGTCTACCGGGTGGGTGCGTCCGGCGACATCGGGGTCGCTCCGGAGGAGATTGAATTCGTGGATGGCACCTGGACGGGCGCGGTGAGGGTGCTCGAGCCCGGGCAGGACGTGTCGTTGATCGTCGACGACCGGGAAGGACATCTGGGAATCAGTGACCCGTTTGAAGTGGGGCGGCGGAATGACCTGGCGGTTGCGATTTCGGATGCGCCAGACCCGGCCGATGTTGGGACCAACCTGACCTACTCCATCACCCTGACCAATTTGGGACCGAACATTTCGACGGGAGTGGTGCTGACGAATGAGCTGTCTGTGGATTCCATCCTCGTCTCGGCCACCGCGTCCCAGGGGACCTGTCAGAGCAGCGGCCAACTGCTGGTCTGCAATCTGGGTTCCGTCAGCAGTTCGGCATCGGTGACGGTGGTGGTTCGTCCGACCGCGGATCACACGCTGACGAACCTGGTACGGGTGACGCGTACCGAGGTGGACAACTATCCGGTGAACAACACGGCGGTGGAGCTAACCCAGGTCAACCCGCTTCGTGGCGGGGTGTCGGCGGGACGTGTGGCCATCCTTGCCGCGGAGGATGTCGAAGCCAATGAAGGCGTGGAAGGGGCGCTGAGAGAATCCGGTCAATTCGGCGAAGTGGAGTCCTTCGATGTGCGGGAGGGCAATCCATGGACTTCGTACGAGGAACTGATGGCCTACGATGCCGTGCTGGTTTACTCGGACTACAGCTTTGCCGATGCGGACGGCTTGGGCGACCTGCTGGCCGACTATGTCGATCATGGCGGAGGTGTCGTGGTTGCGGTGTTCGCCCTGGATTCCAGCGGTGGCATGGCTTTGAGCGGAAGGATTCAGGAGGACGGTTATCTTCCCATCGTCCAATCCACCTCCAACAGCGGTGGTGAGTTCCTGGTGGTTCCGGATCAGCCGGGGCATCCGATCCTGCGCGAGGTCGCCATGGATCGCGCCGACTCGTTCCAGTACACGTACGACGTGTCCCTGGCGGATGGCGCCGAGTTAGTGGCGCATTGGAGCGGGGGTCCGCTGGCCGTGGCGACGCGAAGGGCTGGAGCCGGGCGGGTGGTTGCCTTGAATCTCTATCCTCCCTTCGCCGAGGCCGATGTAGGCATCCGACTGATGGCGAACGCCCTGGACTGGGTTGGGGGTGATGTGGTGGAGCTGCCGGAGGACATTGCTCTGGCGGTGTCGGCTTCGGCGTCCGAGGTGCCTGTGGAAGGCGAACTGACGTACACGTTGCGGGTGGACAACTCCGGTCCTACGGCGGCGACGGGTGTGATGATCACCCATCAGATGGGCAGCATCGTGTCGTTGGTGACGGCCTCCGCATCCCAGGGCAGCTGTGCTGAGCAGCAGGGGTTGGTCACCTGCCAACTGGGCAGTCTGGCTGGCGCTGAGTCTGCGACAGTGACCATCACGGTGAGGGCGCTCATGAGCGGTGTGATTACCAGCATCGCGACCGTGTCTCGGAGTGAAGCGGACTACTACACCCCGAACAACCGGTTCACCCTGAACGTCCCGGTGGAGCGTCCGCTGCTCGAGATCGGCGATGCCGCTGTGTCGGAAGGGAATGAGGGTGATTTCCATATTGCGTTGGAGGCCAGGTTGTCCAATCCATCTGCACTCTCCGTTTCCGCCTTCTGGCAGACTGGCAATGGCACCGCCTCGGCCGGGTCAGACTACCGCGGCACGAATGGCGTCGTGGTCTTCGCCCCGGGGCAAACCAACCTGACGCTCTCGACCCAGGTCCTGGGTGATGTGCTGGACGAGTCGGACGAATCCGTCTTCGTCTACGTCGGTTCGGTGACGAACGGGACGTATGTGCGGAGTGGTACCGTGACCATCACCGACGATGACCCGCTTCCCTCGATTTCACTCGAACCCGGCTTCGTGCAGGAGGGTGATCTGGGTTCCACGAACCTGACCCTTGTGGCCAGGCTGACACCGATCAGCGGCCGCCAGGTGTTCGTGAATTACGCCGCGGGCGACGGAACGGCCGTAAGCGGTGTCGATTACCTGCCAGCCACCGGTTCCATTTTCTTCCAGCCCGGCCAGTCCAACGCGTCCGTGTCGATCCGTGTGCTCGGCGACTACGAGTCGGAGGCGAACGAGACGTTCTTGGTCCGTCTGGCCTCGCCCGCGGCCGCGTTGCTGGCCAACACCGAGGCGGTGGGGACGATCGTGGACGACGACTCCACGCCGAGGCCCGTGGTCATTCTGCAGCAGCCGATGGACCAGGTGGGAGTTGTCGGCTTGCCGACTTCGTTCGGAGTGCTGGCGGGGGGAACGCCGCCTCTGGCTTATCAGTGGCTGAGGAACCATTCCTCGATTCAAGGCGCGACCGGGGCCGTGTTCACCTTGAGCAGCGTCGTGGAGACGCATGTGGGGCTTTACAGTGTCCGGGTGACAAATGCGCTCGGCGGCATGTCGAGCTCGAATGCGGCTCTCACCCTGGCCACCTCGGGTGTTGTGGGCTTCTTCACGGACCTCAACCCCGAGCAGGATGGGATGTCCGTTTCCTTCGGCGCGGCCGGTCTGTCTCCTCGCCGGATCACCGATATCGCCAGTGAGCCGTTGGGCGGGTTCCGGATTCTGGCCATCAACGAGCTCTCCACCTCGTCCATGTCGGCCGCCCTGCAAAATCGACTGCCGGCGATTGAGGCGTGGGTGCGTGGTGGAGGTCGATTGATCGTGCACGATCGGTCCACGGGCACGACGACTTCCAACCGATTCCTGTTGGGGGCCCCTGGAACGTAGAGTGTCCGGTCCGCCTCGGCCGCCGTACGTGTGACACCACCGGGAGGTGGACCCATTGTCGACGGGCCCTTCGGGATCATCGATGACGACAACCTCGACAGCGAGAACACCCTGGTGTTCGGGCATGTGGCGGGAAGCTCTCTGCCTGAAGGCATTCACCCCGTGCTTCATGCGAGCGGAAACACCAACTCGGTCATCGCGTTCACGTATCCGCTGGGTGCCGGGCACGTGTATTACTCGTCGATCCTGCTGGATTGTTATCTCGTTGGGGGTGGATGCGAGTCGGCGACGATCGCGCCGGCGCTGGCGGAAATCTATTTGCCGAACGTGCTGGCCTACATGAATTCGGTCACGCCCGCCGGCGGGTTCCCGAGCGGAGATCTCCGACCTGCCAGCCACGTTCCCAACGATACGCCACAGCGGGTGTTGCAGTTTGCGAGCCGGAGCCTTCCGCCGCCGGAGGTGGTGATCTACGCGGGCTGGAGCGGTCGTTCACTGACCGTAAGGTTCGCCACGATGCCGGGCCGAACCTACGTGCTGGAGTTCGCCGAATCGCTGAATCGCGATGGCTGGCGTCCGCTGAAGACCCTGCAGGGTGATGGGTCGGTGCAGCAGATTGTCTGTCCCAGCGACGAAGCCGAACTGCGATTCTACCGGGTCAGGATGGATTAAGTCCCCTCGATCGTTTCGTGGCCGTGGATGTCCGGGAGGCGCAACTCGTGAAGCTCCGGCACTTGGCGAGGCTGGGCTTGATCGGGCCTACCTTGCGTCGGTGGGCTTCCTTGACACGCTCCACGGATTGTTTCGGGCTTTGGGAAATGAGCTTGCCGCCCACGCGAATCCGGGCGAAGAACACGCCGGACGGTTCGTAGCGAATCAAGTTCGTGTATTGCGTTCACTGCCACTTCGAGTTTGAAACGGCTTGTTCTTTTTCGGGTCCGGTCATCGTCGGCACCCGAGTGGTATAGAACGGCAGTATAAAATGCGGCAAGCGACGAATCGCAGACCTGGGTTAAACCCATGGTAAACAACGGCGGGAAGGGTGGCTGAGTGGTTCAAGGCACCTGACTCGAAATCAGGCGTAGTCGAAAGGCTACCGCGAGTTCGAATCTCGCCCCTTCCGCCATCCAACGATCCTCCACTTGGTCTGGAGCCACCGGGAGCGATCGTCGTCTCGCGATGACAACTGAGATCCATCCGTGGATCGGGTTCAGAATCCTCTTGGGGGTCCTTGTGGGGTCCATGGCCATCCCTTCGGGCGCCGCCGACTTGGCACCGTACGACCGTTTCGACCAGGCCTGGAAGATTCAGTCCTTTCTCAGTGATGCCGGCCTCAAGGATCAGGTCGTCTTCAATCTGGATTTCAATCGGGTGAAGACCGGTCCCCGTAGGGGCATGATGTGGCTGGCGACTTCCGATGGTTTGCACGAGTACGACGGCTACGCGTGGCGCAGGTACGTACGCGAGCAGGGATTGCCGAGCGATTTCGTGCGATCGGTTCTGGTGACCCGGGAGGGTGTGCTGTGGGTGGGGACCGACCGGGGTGCCGGGGTCTACGATGGGAAGACCTTTCAGAGTCTCGGATCCGAAACGGGGTTGGCTGGGCCGAACGTGCGTCGCATCCTTGAGGATAGGGACGGAGGCATTTGGTTTTGCTGCGACAGTTGGCCCAATGCGGGTACGCCAGGAGGATTGACCTCCTACAAGGGCGGGGTTTGGAAGACCTACCGACGTGCCGACGGGCTTCCGAGCGATTACGTGTTGAACTATTTCCAGAGCCAAGGCGGACGGACGTTCGCGGCGACGCTGGAAGGGATCGTGGAACGGGAGGGGGACCGGTGGGTCCAGGCGATCGCAAACCCGACGGACCGCCAGATCAATTGGGGGTCGGCCAGTTTTGCCGAGGCCAAAACTCCGGGCCTGGTGTGTTCTTCGGGACGGGACCTCTTCACCTGGAGACGCGGCGAGTGGCGGTTGGAGTCGGCGCGAATGTTCCATGAGCACGGGGTGATCGCGACGGAAGATGGAGCATTGATTGCGGTGGGGCTGAAGGCGGCACGGCGCGGGACGTTCGTGGAGTGGCGGTCCAATGACTGGGTGCGGGTGTCGGCTGAGTTTCCGATGCCGGACGATTTCGTGATGGATATTCGGGAGGCCCCGGATGGTGGCGTTTGGGCGATGGGCATGAATTGTCTGGTTCGGTGGGCGCGACGCGGTGGGCAATGGAGCGAGTATCCCCGATTGGAGGAACCGCAACTGATGGATCCGGAGGGGGCCATCTGGTTTGCCCAGAGGACGGATGTTTACCAGCCCGGGGCCCGTCCGGTGCGATTCAACGACGGCGACTGGCGACCCGGGATGGAGAGATCGCGTGGTTTGAGAGTGGCGGGCGACGGGGCGGTGTGGGGATGGAGTGACCAGGGCGCGACGCGGTGGGCGACCAACCAGACGGTGGAATTCTCGCTGGAGCAGGTCGGGGTGGCGACGAACAACGTGCTGCGGGTAGATGGTAAGGGGAAGGTTTGGATCGTGGGCAGTGATTCGGAGGGGGTTCCTGTGGTTTCGAGCTTTGAGCGCGGGGAATGGCAGCCTCGGAAGCTGCCGGATTGGCAGGGGCGCCGGATGTGGAGAGCGGTGGAACCCGGCCAGGAGGGGATATGGATCGTGGCGGACACGGGGCGATTGACGGCGGTGACTCTGCGTCAAGTGGGAGGGACGGATGAACAGCAGATTCCCATCCCGGAAGTGCTGGTGGATGTGTACAGCTCCGACATCCACGTGGATCGACAGGGTTCTATCTGGCTGTTTGGTGATACGGGACTATTTCGTTGGCGGTTGGGGAAGTCCGAGGCCTGGGAACCGGTTTCGGGCCTGCCGGGTCGTCAGGTGAGCGTCTGCATCGAGCGGGGCGAAGAGCTATGGGTTGCATGCAGGGGACGGACGGGCGGCAGCAACGGACTGGCTCGATTGCGGGACGGGGTCTGGCGGACCTATCCGGTCGAAAACCAAGGGGAATTGAGCGTGGCTCATGACGGGACGTTGGTGTGGCCGGCTGACGGACGCTTTTACTACCTGATGGATCACGCCGATGCCCTGCCGGTGGGGGTGGATATGCCCGAGAAGATCGCGGTTCGGACGGTGCTGAAGGCCAGGGACGGAGCGTACTGGATCCGTGCGGGAACGGGGGTTTTCCGGTTCGCGCCGGATGGCATTCCGCCGGAGACCCGGATCGGTGGACCGGACCGAGTGATGGGGGGCGATCGGATGGAGGTCACGGCGGAGGGAATCGACCGGTTCCGACCGAAGGGGTATCGCACGGACCATCGGTTTTCCTGGCGCATGGATGGTGGCAAGTGGACCGAGCCGGTGCGCGATCGTTTTTTTTCGCAAGGGACTGGATCGCTCGGGTTCGGTCTTCACCGGCTCGAGGTTCGGTGCATCGACGCGGGCGGCGACGTGGATTCGACTCCGGCGGAGTTGAGCTTCGACGTGTTGCCTCCCCCCTTGCAGCGGAGGGCATGGTTTCTGCCGGTGGTCGGGGGTGTCTGCGTCGTTCTGCTGGCGTTAACCGGAGTCACCATTCGGGCGCGCCGCAGGCTTGCGGAACATGCCCGGGTCCTGGAAAGGCGGGTGACGGAGCGCACTTCGGAACTGACGCGGGATGTGGCACAGCGGCGGATGGCGGAGTTCGAGGCGAAGGAAGGGCGGGAACGGTTGGCCACGATGTTCCAGGCGAGTCCTTCCCTGATGGGGATCGCCTCGTATCCGGATGGATGCTTCATCGAGGTGAACCGATGCTTCATCGAGACCCTGGGGTACACGGTGGGGGATATGGTGGGCCGGACCGGGTCAGAGGCGGGGATTTGGGCCCGTTCGGAGCAGCGCGACGCGCTGTGGGCGGATTTGAGAGGGGATGCGCCTGTTCGGAATCGCGAGCTTCTGATTCGGGCAAAATCGGGCCGCATTCACACGGTGTTGGCATCGGTGGATCGGATCGAACTGGGGGGGAAACCGGCGCTGCTGTTTGCTGCGTCGGACATTACGGACCGCGTCCGGATCGAGCGACGGCGGGCGACGGAGCATGCGGTGGCGCGGGTGTTGGCCGAGGCGCGGGCGGTGACGGTGGCGATTCCGGCGGTGCTGAAGGCGATTGTCGAGTCCGAGGGCTGGGCGTTGGCGGAGCTTTGGGAAGTGGAAGGGACCGAGGAGAGACTTCATCGGGTGGCGGTGTGGCATGGGGGCGACGACCGGTTTGCTGAATGGGCCTCGACGGCGGGCGTGCCAAAGATTGGCCCGGGCGAAGGTCTAGCGGGAATCGTGTGGCAGGCGGCGGGGCCGGTGTTCATTTCAGACTTGGCCAACGACATTCGCTTTCGTCGCGGCGATGCCGCGAGCCGGGCGGGATTGGTGGCGGGAGTGGGCCTTCCCATTCGGGCTGCGGGACGGGTGACTGGCGTGCTGATCCTGCTGGCCGACCGGGCGGTGAATCCGGGGCAGGATTTCGAGGAAGCCTTGGGGACGGTGGGGAGCCAGATCGGGCAATTCATCGCCCGATCGAGGACGCGCGACGAACTGGAACGATTTGTGGCGATGAGCCCGACGGTCCTGTACGTGCTTCAGATCGGGCCTTCGAGCCTTGTGACGTCCTGGGTCAGCTCGAATGTCACATCGATGCTGGGCTACCGAAGTGAGGAATGTCTGACGCCTGGTTGGTGGGCGCGAACTGTGCATCCGGACGATTTGAAGCGGACCGTGGATGCCCAACCGAGTCCGTATCAGATCGACCACTTGGTTTCGGAGTATCGGGTCCGGCGAAAAGACGGGGTTTACATTTGGATTCGGGACGAAAAGCGGCTGGTGCGCGACTCCCGAGGCCACCCCAAGGAAGTGGTGGGGTCCTGGGCGGACGTCTCGGAGCGGGTGGCCTTGGAGGCACGTCTGATCCAGGCCCAGAAGATGGAGGCGATCGGGCTGCTCTCGGGCGGGATCGCCCATGACTTCAACAACATCCTCGGGGCGATTCTGGGGAACGCCCAGTTGGCGCGGATGGACGTTTCTGCCGAACATCCGGCGGCGGAGAGTCTTGATGCGATCGTGCAGGCGACCGGTCGGGCAAAAACGGTGGTGCGTCAGATTCTCGATTTCGCGCGTCAGGAATCGCAGGAACTTCGCCGGATGGCATTGGGGCCGGTGGCGCATGAGAGCGTCCGGTTGCTGCGTGCCACGCTTCCGGCGGAAGTTCAGCTGTCCCTCGAGGTGGCCCCGGAACTTCCCTGGGTATTGGCGGATGCATCCCAGATTCAGCAGGCCGTCCTGAATCTGGGCACCAACGCATGGCATGCGCTGGGGGATCGTCCCGGGAAGGTGGAGATACTCCTTTCTGCCGAACAGGTTGATGAAGCGACTGCAGGCCGGAATCCCGATCTGCGGGTGGGTCGTTATGTCCGGCTGCGGGTCCGGGACAGCGGGAAGGGCATGACCCGCGAGATACAGGAGCAGATCTTCATGCCCTTCTTCACGACGAAGCCGCCCGGGACGGGCACGGGACTGGGGCTCTCCGTTGTTCACGGAATCGTGAAAGATCACCGGGGGGCGATCCTCGTGACCAGTTCCCCGGGCCGGGGCGCGACATTCGATCTCTATTTCCCGTCGGCGACCGGGCTTGCCTCTGAGACCGTGGCGCCGTCGGGCGGAGAGGCGCCGAAGGGGGGGAATGAGCGGGTACTCCTTGTGGATGACAAGGAACTCATTGTGCGTTCCTGTTCCCGAGCCCTGAGCCGGCTTGGCTATCAGGTAAAATCCTTCACGGATGGAGCGAGTGCCCTGGCGGAGCTCCATGGCAATACGCACGGGTATGATCTGGTGATCACGGATCTGAGCATGCCGGGAATCTCAGGACTGGAGATTGCGAGGATCATCCAGAAAATCCGACCCGATCTTCCGGTTGTGCTGAGTTCGGGAATGGTGCCGGCGGAGATGCAGAACGAACTCACAGCGGCCGGGGTCTACGACGTGCTACGAAAACCGTTCACTTTCGAAGAATTGGGTGAAACCGTCGCCCGAGCGATACGCAGGAATGCCCATGAATCCACCTCCACCTGAATTGCTATTGATCGACGACGACGCTGCGATGCGGTCGATGTTGTTCCGGGCCATCACACGTGCGGGCTACGTGGTGCACGAGGCAGCGGATGGCCGGGAGGGCTTGAAGATCCTGGACGCGCATCCGATCGCCCTGGTCCTGACCGACATCATCATGCCGGATGTCGAAGGGGTGGAGCTGATCTTTCGAATCCGAAAGTCCCATCGGACGATGCCCATCATCGCCATGTCGGGCGGTGGGCGCATGAGCCCCAAGGGATACCTGGAGGTTGCAAAGTCCTGTGGGGCCAACCGGACGATTTCCAAGCCCTTTGATATCGAGCAGTTGCTTGGGTGGGTGGCGGAGCTGGTGGCAGAAGGCAAAAACCCCGCGCCACCGGCCCAGGGGCCGTCAACACGGGGTGAGTCGGAACCCGGGCCGGTCTGATCAGGGCTTGGCCAGCCGGTAGAAGCGGGTCGGAGCCGTGGGCGAAACCGTGACCTTGTTGGAGTCACCTTCGACCGTGGGAGTCAGTCCGGAAGGTTCCCAGCCGGACGGAGTGAGCGAAGCGCTTGATTGGAGCAGATACTCTGCGGCGCTGGTGGGCCAGGTCAGGACGACGCTGACTCCGCTGCGCGAGATCCCGAGGGATGGCGGAGTGGTGGGTGCCAGGTGGGACGAAGTGATCTGAAGCGCGGCCAGGTAGGTCACACCCGCGTTGCTGGTGTAAGCCACGACGAAGGAATCGGAACCCGGCGAGTACTTCAGGTTGTGAAAATTGACGGTCGTTCCCAGTCCGCCCGGTGAGTCGGCCAGAAGGTATGGGGCGCCAAGTTGGCTTGGGAGCGGCTTCCCGTCGGGCCCCAACACCAGGAAAGCGTAGGACTCGGGGAGGCCGACCTCGCTGCCGGTCGCGTTGAAGCCGAGGACGATGACGCCGCTGTCCGGATCGACCGCCAATTGGGGGTGTTGGTGTTTCAGCGGATTGCCGCCGGTGCCCTGGAGGTACGGAACCTCGGGTTGGGCCTCGGTGAACGTGTAGGAAGGAGCAGCTCCGATGTTGTAGAACGAGAGGTTTCCGAGCGCCGTGCCATTGCCGGCATCGAAGGCGGTGATCAGCTGGCCGTTGAACGGATTCAAGAGCGAGGCCGGGTGGCCTTCAGGGGTGCCCGCGGGTAGCCCATCGCCGAGCGGTTGCTCGGGACGGACGACGAGCTTGCCCTGGCTGTCAGGAGCAGCGTCGATGATCGAACCCACCACCCGGTTCGCCAGAGTTCCGGTGGAACCGTTGGAGTTGTCGGTGTTCGACAGATAGAGGAACGCGTTGATGCCGGCCAGGTACACGACGTCCGGATCATCTTCGTCGCCGAGGGTCTGGAGGAGGTCGAGCCGGGTGAAGGGCGTCGTCAGGCGGGTGCCCGATGCGTCGTACAGGGCACCCACCGTCCCCTCGCCTTCGTCGGCGAACTTACGTTCCGCCACGAGAAGGAACTGGCCATTCTGAGTGTTCACGGCAACGGCGACGTCGTCGTAGGACTGATCGGTTTCCGGGTCGTGGACAAAGGCCTTGGCGACGGGTGAGGTGCCGACGCCGGCGGGATGGATCAGGGCAACGAGGGCGACGTCGTGGCCGGTGGCGCTGTAGGCGCGGGCATTGGCGACGACGACGTATTGTTTGGAGACCGGATTGTACTTCACGTCCGCCCGATTGAGCGTAGCTGAAGGCACGCCAAAGATGACGAATGGCTCGCTGGTGGGTGTGAGAGTCCGGGGATCGTAGAAGCGTCCGACCGTCGCCATGCTGGCGGACTGTTGGGTGATGGGATCGGTGAATCCGCCGGCATTGGTGGAGTCGATGCTGATGACCAGGACTTCAGGGGAGTCGGTGTTGGCCGCGAGATTCGAGTCCCTGGCGGTTACGCCCTCGCCGGATACCACGACGGGCGGCAGGCTGCGGAAGCGAGGGCCATCGGGTGGGGAGAGCGGCGTTTGGAAATCGACCCACACGACGTAGAAGCTTGCGTCAGCGAGGTCCGCCGTGGTCTCGGTGGTGGTCTTTCGGGACTGGACCACAAACTTGCCGTTGCTGAACTCGTAAGAAAGGAAGGCCCGGGACGCGAGGGGAACGGACGTGCCGGACTCTCCATCGGCAACCTGCAGCAGGAGTGTGCCATTGGCTCCAGACTTGCCGGGGATGGTGATCTCGTAGGTGCCCGTTCCAGTTCGTGCGACGGTGAAGTTCCCGGCCGCCTTCCGCTTGGAACCATCGGCACCCACGATATGGCCGCCGACGAGATTCTGCGCGGTGAACGGAACGTAGAGGAAATGGAACTCGGACTGGTTACCTGCGGCGAGCGTCTCGGAGGTGGTTTCCGAGTCCTCGCGGATCGTGACGGTTGGATGGCGTTGTGGGCTCGCGATCGTTTGAAGCCTGCGTGGGGGAAGTAACGACCTCAAGGCAAACCACCGTTGTCACAGGGCTGTTTCGCGGCGGTAACCTAGATGGAAGGATCGTGTTCGGCCGAATTGACGTGACCATGGGACAATTGACCGACGGGACCAGCATCCCGACACCGTGGTCCTCGAGGTGAAGGACGAGAAACTGAAAGTGTCGGTTGAACACAGCGGCTACGGCCGGACCGGCAACCAGGCCGGGGGCCCGCTTCGCTGACGACCGAAGTCGTGTGGCGTCCTTTGGCCGGGAGCACGTCGGGGTTGGGTTTGCCGCGAGTGGTCGGTAAACTGGTTCAGTGAAGTTGATCTCGTGGAACGTGAACGGGTTGCGCGCCATACTTCGGAAGAACTTTCTGGAGTACCTGGCAGAGGAACGGCCGGATATCCTGTGCCTTCAGGAAACGAAGGCTTCCGCAACGGACATCGACGCGGTCTGGCCTTCGGAATATGCGGCGTATTGGAATTCGGCTGAGAAGAAGGGGTACAGTGGAACGGCCCTCCTGACCCGGATTCCCCCGATCCAGGTGACCCGTGGGATCGGGGTGGCCGAGCACGATCGGGAAGGGAGGGTGCTGACTGCGGAGTTCCCGGACTTTCACCTGGTCAACGTGTACGTCCCCAATTCCCAACGTGAACTTCTCCGCCTGCCGTATCGGATGGAATGGGATCGGGCTTTTCTGGCTCATCTCAAGGGGTTGCGGCGCACCAAGCCGGTTATTGTGTGCGGCGATCTGAACGTGGCGCACACGGAGATCGACCTTGCGAACCCGAAGGCCAATGTGCGCAACCACGGATTCACCGTGGAAGAACGGAGCGGGTTCACTTCGATGATCGAGTCCGGCTGGGTGGACACGTTTCGGGAGTATGAACAAGGGGGCGGCCACTACACGTGGTGGAGCCCGATGAGCGGCGCCCGGGCCCGGAACGTCGGATGGCGCATCGACTATTTCCTGATCCAGGGAGACCTGCGAAAGCGCCTGAAGAAGGCGTACATCCGGTCGGAGATTCTGGGGTCCGATCACTGTCCGGTCGGGATCGACCTCGGTTAGTCCAGGGTTTGGCGGTAACGCTTGATGCCGACGGAGAAGGCCACGGTAAAGAAAAGGGCCAACGGCCACAGGTCCTGCACGATCTCGGGTACCCCGTTGCCCTTGAGCAAAATGCCGCGGACGATGCGCAGGAAGTGGGTCAGGGGGAGGATTTCGCCGAGGCTTTGCGCCCAGGCGGGCATGCCGCGAAACGGGAACATGAATCCGGAGAGAAGCAGGGAGGGCAGGAAGAAGAAGAACGCCATCTGCATCGCCTGGAGCTGATTTTGAGCGACGGTCGAAAAGGTGATCCCGACGGCGAGGTTGGCGCCGATGAATAGCAACATGATCGCGAGGAGCAGGGGCAGCGATCCGACAAAGGGAACATCGAACACCACGCGTGCAGCGGTGAGGATAACCCCGGTCTGGATATACCCGACGAGGATGTACGGGAACCGCCGGACAGCACGCCAGCCAGTTGCTTGCGGCGATCGGTGAGGCTCAGACGTTCCAGGCTCGCCGCCACCGCCGCCCGGCGGTTGGGGACTTCGAAGATGCGGGCGACGAAGTCGAGATTCTCTTCCAGCGTCAGATCCTCGTAGAGGCTGAACTTCTGGGTCATGTAGCCCACGCGTCGCCGGATGTCGCGCCCCTGGGTTGTGAGGTCGAATCCGAGGCACGTGCCAGTCCCGGCATCGGGGGTGAGCAGGCCGCAGAGAATCTTAAGGAAGGTCGTCTTGCCGCTGCCGTTGGGGCCCAGGAAGCCGAAGATCTCGCCCCGAGCGACCTCAAGTCCGATGGCGTTGACCACAGTCCGTGGGCCAAACCGTTTGGTCACGTCACGGACGTCAATGGCCGGGCCGGGGGTGGTCATATGCCGGAATGCGTTACTGGAACGGCGCGTGGCATCGGTGGGACCGGAAGTGGATCACCGCCGGGCTGAACGTCTGCGGCTACGGGTGCGAAGTTCATGGGGCGTCGCGCCAGCGGACATCGACGGGTTGACCGGGGCGGAGTGCGGGATTGGGTGGGCCGTCGAAGGTTGCTTTAACTCGGAAGACCAGTTTCTGCCGGGTTTCGCGGCTGAAGATCACCGGAGGGGTGAACTCGGCCTGGGTGGACACGGAACGGAGGGTGCCGGGAACCGGGGTGGGAAGACCGTCGACGTGGACCTGGATCGGAGTTCCGGGAGTGGCGCGCGGGAGTTCGGCTTGGGGCACATAGAAACGAACCTCAAGGCTACCGGGCGGGAGCAGTGTCACGACGGGAACTCCGACGGGCACAAACTCGCCGGGTTCGAACAGGGTGTCCTGAACCAGGGCATCGATCGTGGCAGCCTGGGTTTTCTGTTCGACACTCCAGCGGGCACGGCGGACGGCCGCTTCGGTGGTGGTGACGTCCTGTTCTGCTGCCCGGACTTCATCCTCACGGGCTCCGAGGCGCGAGGTTTCCACTTCGGCCTCCAGAGCGGCGACCAGGGCGTGGTCGGCGTCACGCCGGCCAGGACGGCCGCGGGTTGTGCAACGTGTTGCAGGTCAGCACACCTCCGTCTTGAGCCGCTACCTGCGTGAGACTGCGCGTCCACGGGAACGTTATCCCGCGGTCAAGCGGTGGGGTCGAGAACGGACTATGCCTTGGCGGTTTCAGGGGCGGCAACTGGGGCGGCGATGGCAACACCGGCGCGCTTGGCGAGGATGGCGTCGATGATCTTCTTCGTGAGCTCGGGCTTTTCCATCAGCGTTTTGCGGGCGGCTTCGCGGCCTTGGCCGATGAGTTCGCCGGCGAACTGCAGCCAGGCGCCCTTCTTGTCGATGACGTTGTTCTCGATGCCGGTGTCGAGGATGCTGCCTTCCTTGTCGATGCCGTGGTTGAAGAGGATGTCGAACTCGGCTTCGCAGAAGGGCGGGGCGACCTTGTTTTTGACAACCTTGACCTTCACGTGATTGCCGACGGCATTGCCGGCGGCGTCCTTGAGAGTCTCCTTGCGTCGGATATCGATGCGAACGCTGGCGTAGAATTTGAGCGCTTTGCCGCCGGGCGTGGTTTCGGGATTGCCGAACATGACGCCGACCTTTTCACGAATCTGATTGGTGAACAGGCAGGTGGTCTTGGCTTTGCTCAGGACAGCGGTGAGTTTGCGCAGGGCCTGCGACATGAGTCGCGCCTGCATGCCCATGGTGGCCATGCCCATTTCGCCCTCCAATTCGGCTTTGGGAACCAGGGCGGCGACCGAGTCGATGACGATGACGTCGAGGGCATTTGAGCGGGCGAGTGTTTCGCAGATGGTCAGGGCTTCCTCACCGGAGTCGGGTTGGGACACCAGCAGCTCGTCGAGATTTACGCCGAGCTTGCGGGCGTATTTAGGGTCGAGGGCGTGTTCGGCGTCGATGAAGGCGGCGAGACCCCCGGTGCGCTGGGCATTGGCGATGATGTGGAGCATCAACGTGGTTTTGCCGGAGGATTCCGGGCCGTAGATCTCCACCACGCGGCCACGGGGGACGCCGCCGACGCCGAGGGCCAAGTCCAGGCCGAGGGAGCCGGTGGGGATGACTTCGATCTTGTGGAAGGCAGCCACCTCGCCGAGGCGCATGATGGCGCCGTCGCCGTACTGCTTGGTGATGGACGAGATCGCGGCATCGAGCTCGCGTTGCCGGGCGGGAGTCAGCGAACGCACGGGTTCGGCAACGAACTTGTCCTCTGCTTTGGCCTCGGTCTTGGCTTCCAGCTTGGGTTCGGACTTCGGTTCAGCAGGCTTGGATTCGGGTTTGGGTGGCATGGACGGACGACGTGGGGGCCTCTCTTAGCCCGAAGAGGGGCGGGCGTAAAGCGGCGGTAGTTCACACATGGGGATTCGAGTGGGCAAGCCTGGATACGATGGCTCCGAAGGGAGAACGCAAGATCGGAGCGAAATCTTACAGGAAAGGGTGAACCCGGACGATGTTGAGGCCCTCAGTCGGCGACCGGGCTCATGGCGGGGAACAATTCCTGCATCTTTCGGGTGCGGTACCCGAAGATTTTTTCGACATCGGGCCGGACAAAGAATCGCTCGATCCAGGGGCGCAGCGGGCCGCCGGGGGCGCGGTATTGGATGATGTCCAGGCAGAGGGTTCCGCCGTCTTTTTCCTCGAAGCGGTGCTCGTGGTGCCAAAGGCTGTACGGGCCGCGACGTTGTTCATCCACAAAGCGATAGGGAGGGTCCCATGCCGTGATCTCGCTTTGCCAGCGCACAGGAATGCCATGGATCTTGAGGCGATAATCGATCTTCAACCCGACCTTCATTTCCAGGGGGCCCGGCGCAAGGACTTCGAAATGCAGCCACGGGGGCGTCAGGGTCTCGAGGTTGCGGGCATCGGCGAAGAACGGAAAAACCTTGGAACGGGGTTGGGGTAGCCATAGTTCCATTTCCAAGCGGGTCGCGTTCACCGGAAGCTATCTGCCTCGGAATCGCGACGGCGCAATGGGCAAGGTTTTCCGGTTACGGATTTCGAACGCGCAATAGGAACGCGGCGTTGGGCCGGGTCGGGAGATGGAATACCCAGGTCCCTTCGTCCGGAATGACCTCCGATCGGAGCGTTGCCCAGTGGAGTGGTACCCCCGCGTCGGTGCCTTCGAGAACAAACGCCCGCCCGACCGGGGCTGATACGAGACATGCAATCCGGCCATACCCCGACGTCAGGACCACCAGCTTGCCGGCGGCGTCCGCACTGCGGGGCTCGGTTCGGCTGCGAAACTCGTCAAGATTCGAGAGCGCATCAGCGTCGGGGTCACCATCGGCTCCGTCGGGACCCATGCCGGAGGCGGGGTTGAGTCCGTGCAGGATTTCCCAGGAATCCGGAAGCCCGTCGAGGTCGTCGTCAGGTTCACCGGGAGTGGGTCGGGTGGCCGCCCATTGGGCGCCGTCATCCGGAAAGGACGACGCGGCGCGTCGGGATAGGGAGTGGCCGGCGGCAAAGCCGGTGGCGGGCCACGGCGGGGCCGGCACCAGATTCAGGCTCTCTGCCCCGACTGGCAGGGCGTCGTCGGCGTCCAATCCGCCGGGATCGGACGGAGGCACCAGGCGGACCGTGCTTCCGGCTGGGTTCAGATCGCCATGCCATGGGCCGGCGACATCGACAGAAACGTCCAGGCCATATCGGGCGCGGAAGGCGGCAAGAGCGAACGGGTCGAGCGTGGGATCGAATCCCACGAGCACCATGCGGGCGCCGGGTTCGAGACTGTGTCCGGTGGGGAACGCATCGGCGAAGTCGAATTCGACCGTGCCGCGCACCCGCCAGGACGGGTCAGGATGGATCGGATCGACGAGCGCAACTGGCGCCGTGGAGAGGTTGAGGATTTCGATGAAAGCGTCGTGGATGCCGAGCCCGGTTCCGGTGGACGAGCGGGCGAGCGCGATTTCGGTGATCGCCAGGGGGCCGACCTGGTTTTCCGAGTTGGCGGTGCCTGGGGAGGGCCGGGATTGGGCGATGAAACGTTCCTGTCCGGTGCTGGTCACCCAGCGGCCGAAGGAGGTACCCCGCGGCGCCGCGCCGAACGTGAATCCATGGATCCAGCCGGTGAGGTTGCCGGCGGAATCGGCCGAAAGCAGCCAGACGCTGTCGCCCTCCGCACTGAAGGCAAAACCGTCGGGGCCGGCAACGTTGAAGACGGAGGCGGGGATGACGAGGAAGCTCTTGGGCGGGATCGCCCATCCGGTGGGGATACGGGCGCGCTTGGGTCGGCCGAGAGAGTCGGTCAGCCACCAGCCGCCGATCTCGGCAGCGCGATCTTCGGGATTGAAAACCTCGACCCAGTCCTCCTGGGCGTTGGCGGAGGCGGCCAGGACTTCCGTGATGTGGACGGCGGGCGGTGGTGGTCCTGGTGGGGGGTCGGCACGCCCTGGGGAACCGCCCGGGAAGGTGCTGGGGCGCCAGCGACTGCGGTCGTTGAGTTCCGACGCCGGGGTGCCTTCATCCGCCAGGACGAGCGAGAAGCCAAGGCCTTCGGCGGTGCGGAACCCTTCGGTCGTGTAGAAGAAATCGAGAATGGTTTCGCCATGGGGTCCGAGGAGGGTGAGGCGTTCGCCTTCATTGGCGAGATTGCCCTCGAAAGGGCCGGCGACCTGGCGGGCTTCTGGGTGGTGGAACAAGAAATCGAGGGGATTGGCGGCGAGGATCAGGCGTTCGCCGGGACCAAGTCGGCGCACGGATTGGGTCGCGTTGAAGTTGAAGTTGATGCCGCCGACAAACTGGCAGCCGGTGAGATCGACCTCGTGATCGCCCGCATTCTTGAGTTCAAGGAACTGGAGGTTGGGCACGGTTTCGGGAGTCACCGATGAGGCCTCCTCGGGGTGGAAATGGATTTCGGTGATGACGAGCGGGAGTGGCTGGACCACGAAGGTGGCGATCGCGGGCGCGGACCAGGTGGAGGATCCGGGTGGGCCGCGCTGGATGCGGCCGAGGTCGCGGACACGGGCGGTGACGCGGGTGTTGGTGGTGATGTTGATGGGGCTGGAGTAGCGCAAGGCGACGGGGGCACTGGTGCCGGCGACGGGCCTGGGGTCGGTGCCGTCGAGGGTGTAGAAGATGGCGACGTTGCCGGGGGTGGAGATCGAGGTGGGAAGATCGATGGAAAGCAGGAAACCGGGATCGACCCGGGCATCGCCGGAGGACAGGCGTGGTGGTTGGGCGATCTGGCTGTCGATCCAGGCGAGGCGGTTCGAGATCCAGGTCTTCATGATGCGGATCTCGTTGGGGTAATTGATGCGCGGCGCGGTCGCGGGCCAGCGTCGATTCTCACGCGCTTGGGCAGTCCGGATCTCGTTGGTCATAGCGTCGATGACGCGGAACATGTTGTCCCGTGAGAAGACGGTCCTCCGGTACTTGGTCCATCGATCGATCCAAAGCTGCCAGGCGTCGCGATCGCCGAGCACGCGGTTCCACCATGGCGCCGCGAAGAGGGCGCCACCGGAGTCCCAGGCTCGCGGGTTGTCGTCGCGGCCATCGCCCTTGCTCTCCCAGGCACGGTCGTAATCCCAGCGCGGGCCGTAGGTGAGTTTCCCATTTCGCGGTTTGTAGAAGTAGGTGCTGAGGCGGATGGCATCGACCTGACCGCTGAGTAGTTCGAGAAGGTGAAAGTCGACCCAGTTGGTCAGGTTGATGTAGCCGCGGTAGCCGCGGACCGGGTCACGGAAATTGGGGTGGGTGGGACGGAGGGCGCTGTCGAGGTCCCGAAAGTACTGGGTGAGATAGGCGAGTTGGCGCGCGCGCTGGGGCGACTTCATCTCACGTTCCTTTGGTTCGACGAAGGCTGACGACGCCCCGCCGGCGTTGAGTCCGGTATCACCCGGGTCGAGTCGATCGGTCTTGAACATGTAGCTGCCCGTGATTTCGGGCGGCTCGACGTCCTCGGGGGCGGCCTTGGGGATATCGATGCGGCTCCTGGAAATGCCAGGTTTTTCCATGAGCACGTAGAGGCCGAACCAGTCATTGGATCGGACCGAGCCGCCTTTGTTGAGGTAGACCTCGACGAAGCGGGTGCGGGGTGCGGCGAACTCCATTTGCCGGCTCAGTTCCATGGTGAACGGGTTATGGATGAGGGCGGCGTCGAACTCATTGGGGGCGTAGAGGACCCACTCCGACTCTTCGGGCATCCCGAGGACGGGGAGGTCTTTGTCCTGGTTGAACTCATCCCACCATTCGATGCCGAAATTGGATTGGGGCTGGCCGCCGGTGCTGGACCCGCGGGTTTTGGCGCCGCCTCGAGTGGTCAGCGTGGGCTGATCCAGGAGGGTGGTGCGCCCGTTGCGGGGCTCGAAGAAGCTGAAGTGGACCGGGGTGTTGGCAGAGGCGCCAATGTTGCCCGTCCTCAACGTGGTCATGACGACGATGGGAAGCGTTGATGTGAATGAGGCGAGTTGGGCGGGGTCGTTGGTGAGGCGAAGGAATGTCTCGCTGGCGGGGGAGCCGGGCAGGAGGCCAGTTTGGTAGGCGCGGGCGCGGACCTGGGTCGTGTTGGTGATCGCGATAGGGCCCGCGTAGGTGAGCAGCCGGGCATTGGTTTCGCCGGGAAAGGAGCCGTCGAGGGTGAAGCGGATGGCGGCGTCGGTGGATGGTGTGGCGAGGGAAAGCAGGAAGGGTTTCAGGTAAGGGCCGCTCCGTTTGGAGAACCGGACGTCCGGCGCGAATCCCTCGCCGCGGCTCGCATTGGCGCCTCGCGGGGTGGGGCGGCTCAAATACCCGACCGAATCCGGGGAACCGGGTACCCGCCCGTAGCTGACATCCCGGCGTTGAGGCGGGTAGGACGGAGCAAAGGCGGAGATCACCTCGCCGTCGGGCGCGATGAGGGCGAGGTATTCACCGTCGGGACTGAGCCGGAAGTTGGTGTGAAAACCGGCGAGAGAATTGGAGCGGGTGCGGCAGGCCCGCGGCGGAAGATTGGTCTTGTTCTTCTGCGATGCGAACACGACGAGGTACGTCTCCGCCTCCAGGGTGTGGGCCGGAAACCGCCATTTGTCGGGCACGATCGCGTCGTCCGTCAGGGACCAACCCTCGAGGGAAATCGGAGCAGAACCCGCATTGTAGAGCTCGATCCAGTCGGAGCGATCGCAGTCGTCGTCGTACAGCGCGACGTCATTATCGGCCATGAACTCGCTGATCATGACCTGCCGTCGCGCCAGGGCGGGATCGACGGTGATCGTCCACGACCCGCCTTCGAAGACGCCTCCGGGGTCGGCGGCGTCGACGATACCGTGAGTGGAAGTCCAGGTGAAGGCGATGCTGCCTACGCCGGGAGTTTCGAACCCGAAGATGTATTGGCCCGGGTTGGATTCCGTTGCGTCCAGGGCGGGGATTCCGTTGGCGAGCAAATCAGCGGCATCGACTCCCGTCACGGCGCGGTCGAAGACCACCTCGACCTCGGTGATCGAGCCGACGATGGATCCAGCCGTGGGGTGGAGGAGGGAGATCCGGGGAGGGCCCGATACGGCTTCCGCCGCCGGAACGGTTTCTGGAGTGATTCCAGTTCCGGCGAGGCAAGCCGAGGCGAGGCAGGTGCCGAGCAGGACGGCGAGAAAGCCATTCCGTAAGGGATTCATGGGGTGACGAGATCTGGAGAATCACCCTCGGACGAAGCTTTGCCAAGCGGAGGGAAAGGGGACGCGTATGCCGACCAGCGGTCACGGGGACAAGGGTCAAAAGATTTCGTGAGATGGTGATTGCTCTTCGGGGGCATCCTGCCAGCGTGACAGGGCTTGTCCGGCAGCTTGTCGCTTCCACGGTCTGGTAAATCTTCAGGTGAACCTCGTTCAGTGATGATTCGAAACCCGCTTGGTCGGGAACAGGGTGGCAGAGGGAAAAGATGATCCCGGGTTGGCGAAACTAGTTCAATGAACAACAAACTGTACGTAGGGAATCTGTCCTTCAGCACCACGGAAAACGACCTGCACGACGCCTTTGCGGCGCATGGCAAGGTGATCGAAGCCAACCTGATGGTCGAACGCGAGAGCGGTCGTCCGCGTGGTTTCGGATTCGTGACCATGAGCAGCGAAGAGGAGGCCCAGAAGGCCATTTCGGCTTTGAATGGCGCGGCACTCGGCGGTCGTCCGCTGACGGTGAACGTGGCCAAGCCCCGTGAAGACCGGTCGTCCGGCGGCGGTGGTGGCGGCGGCGGCAGCCGTGGCGGATACGGCGGCGGCGGTGGTAGTGGTGGATACGGCGGCGGCGGCGGTGGTGGTGGTGGCGGCCGTAGCCGTTACTAGGTCCGTCGGTTGGTTTTGTGGCGGGGCCCGCTTTTAGGACCGGGCTCCGCGATTTCGTGGAAGGTTTTGTGCCACGCCTGCTACGAGATAATTCGGGACGCCCCTGCCTCATGGGGAGGGGTTTGGCCGCTTTGCTCCTTATTTATGGATGATCACATTGAGGTGGAGGGAAAGATCACGTCGGTCCTTCCGGGCACGATGTTTCGGGTCCAACTGGACAACGATCATGAGGTGCTGGCTGTCATTTCCGGAAAGATGCGGAAGCGATGGATTCGGCTTTCCGCAGGTGACCGGGTGAAGATGGAGATGTCCCCGTACGACCTGAACAAGGCGCGGATCGTCTGGCGATTGCGGTAGCGTTAGCGGTAGCGCCTCAAGGCGCCTAAGAAAAGCTCCGGGTGTCCAAAATGCCGGCCTGTCCTCATTGAGGATCAGGCTTTTTTCGTTTTGAGAATCGATCCCGGGTGAATTCGTTAGGCAATGCCCCGTTGGATGGCCTCGTGGATGGCCTGGTTCAGGGGATGGGGGCCAGTGTCGACGCTGGGACCGTGCCGGACCGAATCGACGGTGGCGTGGGCCGGTTGTCCGCGGTCGATGAGCGGTTTGCCTAGGAGTGCCTGGAGTACCTGGATTACGTCGGCGGCGGCCGAGAAAATGAACTGTTCCTGGCGGAGTTCCTGAGGCAGTTGATGGAACAAATACAAGGGGAGCCATCGACCCGATTTGCCGAGAATGAAGTCCTCGACGGTGGCCCGGAGATCCTCGGGATCAATCGCCTTCTGCATCACCACGTAGGGGCCATGGCTGCCGGGATCACCTGGAGCCGGTGCATCGGGCCACGCGTGGACGCTGAGAAGGCGGACGCTTTGAAAATCGTTGCTGAGATTGCGTGCGTTCTCGGAACTCATGGGAAGTGCAGGTGTTGGGTGCCGACGGGCTATGGAAGCACTGGAGGAGTGTCGGTTCAATGATCGCGGGGCCGTTCGTCTCTCGTCACTGAGGCGTCGTTTGACACGTGTAAGCCACGACCGCAACGTGGGTCACCCCTCGCAAGGCCCAACGCGATCTGTCACCCCCCCCAACGTCTTCATGTTTCGAGTGCCGCGCCACCTTCTGTTCCTCGCTGTCCTGGGTCTGGTGTTGGTCGGCGCGTTATTGAGCCCGAGTTTGCGGCGTTTGAAGCCGGTGTTGCGCCTCGGAAATGCCGCCTATGAGGCGCGCCACCGCATCGAGGCTCCATCCAACGAAGGTCGACGCGTCATCGTCACCCCCAACCTGCCGGTGAGGCAGGGCGATGGGATCCACAAGGCTCCGGCTCCGGCTCCCACCGTGGAACCAGAACTCGCCAAGGACGTTTTGGCGGCGTTTGAAGCCTGGCTGGAGCGGAGGTCTGAAGCCGGGGTGAAGGCGACGATCGACCCGCTCTTCGACGAGGAAGGTGTGCGGTTGGCCCGGGAACGACGCCAAGCCATGCGCGATCTGATCCAACGGGACCCGAAGGCGGCGTTGGCGGCGGCGATTCCTTGGACTCGACGACAGACGCTTCCCCCGGCGGTGGGGATGGAATTAGAGGAGTGGGTGGCGGGTCGGGGGGATCTGGAAGTGCTTTGCGTCTGGCGCAGGCCGGGTCGAGCCGGGACCGGGGCGCCGTACCTCCGGAACTTCACCCTGGAGGGACGGGTTTTTCGGGCATTTGTTTTTGGCCGTCGGGAAGGTCAAGCGACAGTGCCTGGCGTTGCCGTGCATGGGGTGGCTGTGGACGACTTACTGGCATTGTCCGACGAACCGCTACGGGCCCTGGAACCGGCCGAGGCGACCGAAGCTTTGAGGAGCGGACGGGTTCCGGCGGGTGCGGTCTGCGCGGTGACAGGGGCTTCAGCGACGCGGTTGGTCGCGCATGGTGGGACGCTGATAGCGCTGGCGGACGGAGGCGTGGTCGAGGCGCTGAATCGCAGTCTGTCGGCGGTCGAACCGGGATTTCGCCGAAGCCAGACGCCTCCGGCATTCAACCAGTGGAGCCATGGGGTGAAGCGTTTGTTGTTCCTGCGCGCGCGGTTTCCGGACGATGTGCGGGAGCCGATCAGTGAGGCGGATGCGGCGGACGTGATGCGGTTGGCGAACGACTATTTTGTGGCGACGTCGTTCAACAATCTGTCGCTGATCTCGACGATTGGTCCGCTGGTCATGCTGCCGCAGCCCAAGCTGTATTACGCGGTGCGCGGACCTGGCGCGCTCCTGGACGATGCGCGGACCGCCACCCGGGAAGCGGGCGTCGAACCGGATGTCTTCGATCTCGACATGGTACGGTTCGAAAATGTGCCGGGATTCGACTGGGGCGGGCTGGGGTCGGTGGGTGGGAAGGGTGTCTGGCTGCAGGGATCCGGGCTTGGGCTGATCTGTCATGAACTGGGTCACAATCTCGGGCTGGCGCATGCGAACTTTTGGAACACGGTCCGCCCGGACCTCCCGGACAATCCCCGGAACCTGCCCTTCGACACGGACAGCCAAGTGGGCATCGACAGCGTGATCGGGCCTGGCGACGACGTGGAGTACGGGGATCCCTTCGACGTGATGGGCAGCGGTGGCGGCGTTTCGGCGCAGTTCAACGGACTTCACAAGTACCTTCTGGGCTGGCTGTCGGAAGCGTCGGTGATGACCGTGACCACCAGCGGGGTGTACCGGGTTTATGCGCATGACGTTGGGGTGATGGGAGCGGGGGCGACCCAGGTCTTGCGGGTGCGGAAAGACGCTGAACGTCTGTACTGGATCGATGCCCGGTCGGCGCGCCCGGACAATCGGTGGCTCGCGCGTGGCTTGGAACTGCATTGGAACAACTGGCACCAGGCGATCTCGTCCAGCGAACTGCTCGACACCACGCCTGGGACACGACACGGGAACGACGACGCCGCCCTGACACTGGGCAGGACGTTCTCGGACGAGGCGGCGCAGGTGCACCTCACGCCGCTGGAACGAGGCGTGGCTGCTTGGGGAGGCGTGTTGGTTCCGTATTTCGACGTGGCGGTCTGGCTCGGGGCATCTTCGGGAAACGTGCCGCCTGAATTGGAACTGGCCGTGAATGCGACGGCCGTGCGAGTTGGCGAGCCGGTGGTGTTGACCGCGACCGCAACCGATGCGGATGGAGACGAATTGGCGTACGCGTGGGATCTCGGAGAAAGCATTCCAGGCGAGAACCGTTCCGTGATGTCCACGGCGTGGAGTCGTCCGGGGGACTACGTGGTGCGCTGTGAGGTCAGCGATCGGCGGGGTGGACGCGCGGCACGGCACGTGGTGGTGAGGGTGGGGGGTGCGGTTGGATTGCGGATTCAAGGGCGGGTGGTGGATCAGGCGGGACAGCCGCTGTTGGGGGTTCGGGTGCACAATGGTCAGGCGGGCACCAACAGCCCGTACGCGCCGGAGTACCGTTGGGCGATCACCGACAGTGACGGGCGCTACACCATGGTGGGCATGGCGGCGGGCAGCTACGAGGTGGGGGCGGTGCTGGGAGGCTACGAGATCCGCCCGCTGAACTTCAGTCGGCCGTTGGTGTTGGGGCAATTCACTGGCGTCGAAGTGGACTTCATTGCAGCAGCAATACCGCGGGTGAGTGTGGCGGCGGTGGCCGATGGCGATGAGCCGCTGGGTCGGTCGGCGCAGTTCCGCGTCGAGCGCTCCGATCGGACGAACGAGACGTTGCGGGTGTACTTCCGGGTGAGTGGATCGGCCGCGCCCGGTGCGGATTACACGCCATGGGGACAGGTGGAGGTGCAGACCAACGTGATTCCAACCGCGCTCGATCCGGTGAATCAGGTTCTGGAAATGAGCTTCGTGGACCTCGGACCGGGCTTGTTGTCGACAAATCTGAGTTTTCCGGTGCAACAGGATTCGGAATCCGAAGGGGACGAAACGGTGACTGTGACGCTGACCTATCCGGTGACCCGGACGGTGGCGACGGAAACGGAGACCAACACGGTCGATATTCCCGGTTGGGAAGTGCAGGCCGACAATGGGCGGGATGCCTGGTTCCAGACCCGGCCCCGTTATCAGTTGGGAGCCTTCGACGAAGCGACCGTCCGGATTCTTGAGGGAAGCGTGGCTCTGGCGACGACCTTGGCCATCGTGGCGGTGGACCGGGTGGTTTCGGAGAACGTCGGGGACTCGGCGACCTTCCTGGTGATGCGAACCGGCCGGCGGCCCGACGGTCCGCTGGTCGTGCCCTTGACGATTTCCGGCACGGCCGTGTCGGGGGATGACTACCTGGCGTTGCCGACGGTTCTGCGCATCCCGCCGGACGTTCAAGCCCTGAGGGTGACGGTGGATGTGCTGGACGATCGGTTTGTGGAGGGCAATGAGACCGTGTCCGTGGCGCTGGGGGACGGTCCTGGCTATGGGGTCGGAGGAAGATCGGCGACGATCTCCATCGTCGATAACGACCTGCCGTGGGTGTCAGTGTCCGTCTTGGATCCGGTTGTGTCGGAGAGCGGGAGCGGAGCGCGGGTGACGTTTCAGCGGGTGGGAGATCTGGGGGCGGCGCTGGAGGTGGATTACTTCCTGGGCGGGTCGGCGACTGCGGGCGCCGATTATGTGGCGCTGCCAGGCCGAGTGCTGGTTCCGGCGGGAGCCGCGACGGCGACGATCAACGTGGCGCCGATCAACGACACCGCACTGGAAGGCGATGAGACCGTCGAAATCCGGGTGGGCGACAGTCCGGTGTACAACGTGGTTCAACCGGGGAGTGTTGGGATGACACTGCGTGACGATGAATTTCCGACGGTCACGGTGGAAGCGGTGGACGGGGACGCGGTGGAGGGCAACGACGATCCCGGCACCTGGGTGATCCGCCGAACGGGTTCGACGGTGGATCGCCTGGAAGTGCAATACCGCTTCGGAGGGAGTGCGCAGCACCAGGTGGACTTCATCGCGATCGGGGATCGAATCACGATTCCCGCGGGACTGTCGCAGGTGACGCTGACGGCGACACCGATCGACGATGTGTTCCGGGAAGATCCGGAAACGATCGCGATCGAACTGTTGGAGGGGCCCGGCTATGCGCTGGGGGTGCCGGCCCGCGCGGGAGTGGAACTGGTCGATAACGACGACAGCGCACTGGCGGTGGGTTTTGCTCTTTTGTCGACGCGAGGATTGGAGTCCAAGACCGATCCGGAATTAGTGGTGCGGATTTCGGGTAACCCGGACGAAGGCGCGGAGAACGCCGTGACGGTGGCGTGGGAGGTGCTGGGCGGAACAGCAACCCGGGATGTGGACTACGTGCTGGACCAGGGGACGCTGGTGTTTGAGTACGAAGATCCCGAGGGCGACACGCCTTGGGCGAACCGGGTGGCGACAATTCCACTCCAGATCGTAGACGATTCGCTGGTGGAGCGGGACGAGACGCTGCTGATCCGATTGCGGATCGCGCCCACCGAAATTCCGTCCGATGACCCGGAGGTGCCGCCGACGTGGGTGACGAACGGCGTGTTGGATGTGTTTACGGTGCACACCTACACGATTGTCGACGACGATGCGTCGGAGGTGTCCGTGGAGCCGGTGGTGGGGGTGGCGGAGGAAGGAGGGACAACGCCGGCGGTGTTCGCGATTCGTCGGACAGGGAGAACCAATTTGGCGCAAACCGTGACGTGGGATGTCTCGGGATTGGCATCGCCGGGAAGTGATTACCTTGACGTGCCACGGTCGGGGATCCTGCTGCCGGGGCAGGACCGGATGGATGTCGTCATCATGCCTGTGGACGATCCCATGGAGGAGTATCGCGAGAATGTGCGCCTGACCTTGGTCGGGGCGCCGGGGGCGCGGTTGGCCGCAACGCGCTTCGCGGACGTCCAGATCGAGGACAACGACGGGACGATTGAGTTCATCGCGGCGCGGCGGATGGTTTCGGAAGCGGACGGGGAAGTCCGGGTCTGGGTGCGCCGATCCGGGGACACCAACCTGTCGGCGATCGCGAGGTTTGAGACAGGGGGTGGGACGGCGACGCCGGTCGGTTCGAGCGGGGCCGCTGACTATTGGCCGACCCAGGGCGTGCTGAGTTTTGCGCCCGGGGAGCGGATGAAAGATTTCGCTGTCGCGCTGGTGGACGACCTGGACGTCGAGGACCTGGAAACGATTGAACTGACCCTCTCGCGCGGTTCGGGGCTTTTCCCGCTGGGCGGACAGAATGTGTCGGTGCTGACGATCGTGGATAACGACGCCTTGATTTCGACAGGGACCAACCAGCCGGCAGGGATCGAGTCTGAGCCGGACGTGGTGGTGACGCTGGTGCGGACGGGGCCGGTGGACGAGGCGTTGGAAGTGGAATTCGAGACCCGCGACGTGACGGCGGTGGACGGTGAGGACTACGTGGCGTCCGCGGGAAGGCTGATGTTTGCGGCTGGTGAACGGTCCGCGGACCTGCGGATCGCGCTCCGGAACGATCCGGTCATCGAGGGCGACGAGACGTTTGCGGTGAGTCTTTTCTCCGGGAATGGGACTCCGGTGGGTGAAGCGGTGGTGACGGTGGTGGACGACGATTGTCAGGTGTCATTTTCAGTGGCGGCTTATGAAGTGGACGAAGATGGCGGCGTGGTGGAGTTGACGGTGACGCGGGTGGGTTCGCCGTTGAACCCGATCGTGGTCGACTATCAGGCGGAATCGGGGACAGCCCGTGAGGACGAGGATTTCGCGAAGACGAAGGGGATTCTTGAGTTCTTGGGGAATCGTCTGGAGGCGCGTACGAACGGAACCGGGGAGGTGGTGTTTCTTGGGGGTGAAACCAACAAGGTGATTACGGTGCCGATCCTCAATGACGCGGATGGGGAGCGGGACGAAGTGTTTCGGGTGAACCTCACCGGGGCGCGACCGAGATGGGCCACCGTCGTGGAACCTTTTGTGAGGTTGGGTGGGCTGACGAACGCGGACGTGACGATCCGGGACAATGAGGCGCCGGGAAGATTGGATGATGCCTTCCAACCCGGATTGGGCGCGAACGGTCCGGTGCGGGCGCTGGGTTTACAGGAGGACGGCAAGGTGCTGGTGGGGGGAGATTTCGGGACCTTCGACGGGGTGATTCTGCCTCGACTGGCGCGGTTGCACGCCGATGGCTTCGTGGATCGGAGCTTCAATGCGGGCCTGGGGTTCAATGGGAGTGTGCTGGCGGTGGCGGAAGTGTCCGAGGGACGCCTCCTGGTGGGAGGCGCGTTCAGCCGGGTGGACGGAATGCCGGTCACCAACCTGGTGCGTCTCGAGCCGGACGGAACCCGTTCCTCGAGCGGTCAATGGTCGGTGGACGGGCCTGTTCGCGCGATGGTGAACCATCCGAGTGTCTATGTGGGGGGCATCTTTTCCCGGGTGGAAGGACGACCGCGTTATGGGGTGGCGCGCATGGGAACGGGGGGAGAATTGGATCTGGGATTTGAGCCACAAGGAACCGGACGCCCTGACGTGCGGGCGCTGGCGGCCGCGGACGATGGCGGGGTTTGGGTGGGTGGCGGATTCGAGAACTGGGCGGGGCTGGGACGAGGCTATCTGGTGCGACTCGGAGCGGACGGCGCGGTGGACCGATCGCTCCCGGCAGCCTTTGCTCCCAATGGTGCCGTGAACGCCCTGGCTCGGGCGGCGGATGATTCAATCTATGTGGCCGGGGTCTTCACCGCGGTGGGTGGCCTGCCAAGGTCGGGCGTGGCGCGGTGGTTGGCGACGGGCGGGATCGATCCGGGATTCGATCCCGGGACGGCGGCGAACGGCGCGGTGTTCGCGACCGCGGGTGACCGGGAGGGGCGCGGGCTGTTCGCGGGAGGCTTCGATGCGTTTGCGGGATCGCCGGCCGGTCGCTTCGTTCGCCTGCAAGCGGAGGGCCTTCTGGACCCCTCGTTCTTCCGGGGGGTTGGAGCCAATGACACGGTCCGGGCGATTCTGGTGCAACCCAACGGGGCCATCCTGCTGGGCGGAGATTTTACCGAGATCAACGAGCGTCCCCGGCATCGCATCGCTCGGCTTCATGCCGAAGAGAAATTTACCGACGGCTTCGTCGAATTTGCCGAGCCGGTGGTCACGGTTTCCGAGTTGGTTCGGGAGGCCGAAATCGTGGTGCGCCGGACGGGTGCCGCGAAAGGGGTGGCGATGGTGGAATATCGAACGCTGGATATCACGGCGCGCGCTGGAGAAGACTATGGCGCCGTCACCGGTAAACTGGCATTCGCCGCCGGCCAGACTCAGGCGAGTTTTCAGGTAGGCATTCGGGATGACGGGCTTGCCGAAGGCAGTGAGAGCGTGGAGTTGACGCTGCTGGCGCCTGAGGGCGTCGAGGTGGGACGACAAGGGACGTCGGTGCTGGTCATTGCGGATGACGAAGCGGCCATCAGCTGGAACCTGGCGAAGGCCGAGGTTCTGGAGGACGCGGGATCGCTTCAAGTCACGCTCCGACGCTCCGGCCCACTCGATGGCGAGACACGCGTTCGGTTGACCACGCGAAGTCAAAGTGCGGTGGACGGGGAGGATTTCCGTGGGTTCTCCCGCGAGACGATTTTCGCCCCCGGCGTCGCGACGCTCGTCGAGTCGATCGAGATTGTGCAGGACGATCGGGTGGAAGGGACGGAGGATTTCGATGTGGTCCTGTCGGAACCGACCGGAGGCGTGGAGTTGGGGTCGCAGTCGATCCTGCGGGTGGGGATTCTCGACGACGACCGACTGCCCACACACCACACGTTGACGGTTCAGCCGAGTCCTGGGGGAGTGGTGAGTCCCGGCGGTGGGCGATATCCGACCAACAGCGTGATCACGATGAACGCGATACCCGATCGAGGATTCGAATTCGCGCGTTGGGAAGGGACGGTGGTGTCTGCGGACAATCCTTTCGCGCTGGTCATGGATCGCAATCAGGTGGTGTCGGCGCGGTTCCGGTCGCGGGAGTACATGGAGACCTTTGAATCGGGTGATTGGAGTCGGTTGCCATGGCGCCTGGAAGCAGCCTCGCCGTGGGACGTGACGCGGGAAACGGCATCGACGGGTGGATGGTCGGCGAGGTCGGGGGTGGTTACCAACAGCGGAGTGAGCGTGTTGAGACTGGACCGGGACACCCCTGCCGGGGGAGGAAGTTTTGATTTCCGGACGGAGACAGAAGCGGGTTGGGATTTCCTGGAATTTTGGTTGAACGGGGAGCGTCGGGAACGTTGGTCCGGGGTGAATGGATGGCAGACCTTCGCGTTCAACCTGGGGGCTGGGCCGAATCGGTTGGAATGGCGGTTCTCGAGAGATCGGACCTTCGGAGGATCGAAGGATGCCGTCTGGATCGACAATCTGGATCTACCTGAGGCTGTAGAACCTGCAGCGGCTCCTCACCTGCGATGGGTCGGTGGAATCGGTGAGTGCCGGGTGGCGATCCGCGGCACTCCCGGTAGGCTTCACGTTCTCGAGGCATCGGACGACCTGCGGGTGTGGCGAGCGGTGGCGAGCGGGGTGAGCGAGGGGCCGGAACTGGTGATGCAAGACCCTGAATGTGGTCGGGGAACGGCACGCTATTATCGGGTGCGGGTGGAATACGTGTCAGGGGAAGCTGGAAAATGAGCCGTGACTGAGCCACTGTTCTCCATGCATTTCCGGACGTGTTGGTGCTGGAGTTGGATGGGTGCGCTGATGCTTTTGGGCATCGGTTCGTCGACCGCCCAGAATCTCCAGATCTTGGAGCGTGGAGTGAATCACAACGTGATCCGCCGCATTTCGGTCGACCATGATCGTTTCGGCGCGAGAACCGTGCGGACGAACACCTGGGTTCAACTGGAGGATGGGTTGAACTTCTGGGATCCGAAGACCGAGCAGTGGAGTGAGTCTCGGGAGGAGATCCAGTTGGAGGGATCGGGGGCAACCGCCTTGCACGGACCGATGCGGGCGATTTTTTCGTCGAACGCAAATGACCCCCGTGGGGCGCTGGACCTGGAAATCCAGAATCAAGTGCGGCTTCGAAGCTCACTTCTGGCCTTGCGCTATTTCGATGCCGCGACGGGCGGGACCGCGGTGTTGGGAACGGTGCGCGATGTGCGGGGTGAGTTGCTGCCCCCCAACCAGGTGATCTACCGGAATGTCTTCGATGGGGTTCGGGCAGACCTCGTGTACACCTACCGCAAGCGGGGCATCGAATCCGACGTGGTGCTTCGGGAGGTTCCTCCGGGTCCTGCGGAGTTCGGACTGATTCCAGAAACCACCCTGATTGAGGTCGTCACCGAGTTCTTTGATCCCCCGCAGCCCATCAAATCAGAAAAGTTGCTGGCGACTCTCGACGAACCCGAATTGCGGGAAGCGGTCGCCGAACCGGATTGGGTCGATGAAGACCTGAATTTTGGAGCGAGCCGAATCACCGAAGGTCGAGCCTTCGCCTGGTCCGCGCGGGAGGCGGCGCAGGTTCGACCGGAAGGGTTCGCACGGGTCGCCAAGCGCTGGGTGCAAACCGACGATGGTCGGACACTCCTGATCGAATCGGCCGAGTACGTGAGCTTGTTCGATGATCTTCTGGACCTGCCAGGGACCGTCCAACGTAGGGAAATACTTCGAGAGCATGCCCGGCAATGGGCGGGGCAGCCGGCGTCGGAACTGCGCGAAAAGGCTCTGCGGCGACATGGCGCAATGATGGCTGGAGGCGCGAGACGCTGGGATGGCACAGTGAAACGTTGGAGCGACACCGATTGGGCAGCCCTCCAGCGGATGCCGGCCATTCAGTCGGCCGTCGAAGGCGGGATGCAATTGTCTGCGGTGGGTGGCGAGCCGGCGCCCGGTTTGGTCCTGGACTGGATCACGCTCATCACCGGCACCCTCAACTTCACCTTCGCCGCCACGAACACCTACCACGTGACGGGCAACTGCTGGTTCGGCGGCACAACCACCTTCGAGGGTGGCACGGTGATCAAGTTTCCGCCTGTCACGACCTCGTTCACCAGCGTAACTCTTTATGGACCGGTGGTCTGTCTCACCAGCACTTATCAGCCGGCAATTTTCACGGCCGAAAGCGACAATACGGTCGGCGAATCGATCGTGGCCGGAGTGCCAAATCCGGCATTGGACTTTGGCGGGCGGCAGTTGCGTTTTCTAGACCTGGGACTGCCGGTGGTGGTGGAACATCTTCGAATCAAGCATGGCTATGAAGGTCTCTACTTTCAGGGCTCGAACCCGGCCAATCTGGTGCGACACTGCCAGTTCGTGAATTGCCGGTATCCGGTATCCAACTCGGCGAGCACCCCAGTTCGGATGGAGAACGTTCTCATCCAGGGCGGAAAGTCGACCGGTACGGTGTTCACCGGGGCGTTCACACCGTTCACGGGTGAGCACCTGACAATTCATCAGGCGCCCAGCTTGTTGACCGGGGGAAGCCTGACGTTGACCAATTCCATCATCGCCGCGGTGACTTCCGTGCAGACCTACTTCGGCGCCGGCAACTGGCAGGCGGCCAATGCGACCGGACTTTTCGATGCGGTCGGCGCCGGGCACTTTTACCTGCCGTTCGCAAGCCCGCTTCGGAACGCCGGAGTGATGGGAATCCAGCCGCGATTGCAGAGGGATCTGTCTCAGCGGACCACCGACGCGCCGCTGGTTCTTGGGGCCGACTTCGGAATCGAGACCAACCTGCTGGTCCGGGCCCGACGGGACTCGGATGTCCCGGACATCGGCTATCATTATGCGCCAATGGATTATGCGGTGGGTGGACGAAACCTGATCAACGGGACCGTGCGAATGACGGATGGGGTGATCCTGGGAGTTTTCGGACCGAGTGGGATTCGGATGGGGGCCGGTGCGGTCTTCGAATCGACGGGATCGGCTTCCAGCCCCAATCGAGTGCTTCACTACTCACAGGTACAGGAGCAGACGGCGTCGGCGTGGGCGAGTCCGACCGGCGATCAGGGGTTGCTCGAATTGTCTGGGCTCGGGGTCGGGTCGGTGCCGGAGGTTCGCTGGGTCTTTACCGAAGCGACCATGCCCAATGGCCCCGGGCATCGACGGCAATGGATCCGGCAATCGTCGGCGAGTGCGGTTGTATTGAGGACCACCCACTCTCAGCTGCGGGGTCTGACCCTGGGAATGACGGGCAACTGGCCGGGAGGAGCCTTGGCACTGACCAACACCCTGTTCGAGGACATAGAACTGCGGCTGAGCCAATCGGCGGCGGGAGGCTTTCACCCGGTGGGATTCAGGGCGTTCAACAATCTCTTCCGCGGGGGAATGCTGGTGCTGACCAACAGCCGGGTGGATTCACCGTGGGTGATCCAAGACAACCTTTTCGACCCGACGGAATTGTCGATCAGCGGTCTGAGTGGGACACTCTCGCACAATGGATTTCGGGCGGGACTGCCGGTGTTCGGGGTCAACAACAGGACAGGTTTGCTGATGGACTATGCGGGGGGCGGGTTGGGTCCTTTCTCATATCCCACGCTCGGCTCGAGTTCGAGCCTAGCGAGTCTGATCGATGTGGGTAGTCGGGGTGCGGTGACGGCGGGGCTGTCACCGTTCTCATTGAGATCCGATGGAGCGCCCGAGCTGAGTTCCGCGGTGGACATTGGCTATCACTATCCGGCTCCGGCTCCGGCGACCTCTGGCCTAGTGGGTTACTGGCGAATGGATGAATCCGTTGGAACGACCGTGTACGACAGCTCCGCGAGCGCGATGCATGGGACGTTGTTGAATGGTGCCACCAGGGTGCTGGGGTTGAAGGGGAACGGTGTCATTTTGGATGGCATCAATGATCAGGTGCGGATCGAGGATGCGCCGGCCTTGCGCCTGACCAATGGATTCACCATCGCCTTCTGGACCCGGAAACACTCGGAGATCGCCGATTGGGTCCTCTACGTTGGGAAAGGAGGACCGACGACCCGGAACTTCACGGTCTGGGATTACGCGGGGCCGTCAGGGCGGCTGCTGCTTCAGTTTCAAGATGCGAGCGCCGCGTACCGCTCGATCGGAAGCGTGCAGGAACTGGTTGTGAACCGATGGTACCACGTGGCCTGCACCTGGGATGGAGCGACGGGACGGATCTACATTGACGGAAGCCTCGATACCGCCGGCGCGATGCCAGGTGTTCCTGCGAGTACGGGGGAGCCTCTACTGATGGGTTATGCCGGATACCATGGTCGGTTGGCTGGCATGCTGGATGAGGTTGCTATTTACAACCGGGCGCTGAGTGCCTCCGAAGTTGCTGCGCTCATGGGAGCCCGGTTGCCAGGTGATGAGCCGACGCCCCGGCTGGGTCACTGGCGGTTGGACGAGCGTACGGGCGGATTGGCAGGAGACAGTTCGGGGCGTGGGCAGAACGGCCTGCTAAGCTTCGGGCCGCAATGGATCCCGGGGCGTTTTGGGAACGGTCTCAGTCTGAATGGCGTGGATGATGTGGTGAAGATTCCGGACGCCGTGCATCTTCGGCTCACGAACGCTTTTACGATCGCATTTTGGGTCAACAAGTCCGGGGAACCTGCGGATTTTTCCCGCTTGGTCGGAAAAGGCGGGGTGTTCACCCGCACCTTCGGAGTCTGGGACTTGGCCGGACCGTCCGGAAGGGTGATGCTCCAGTTCCAGACTCCCGAGGGTCTGTACCGCTCGGTGGCCAGTAATCGGGAACTTGCCTTGGGCATTTGGTACCATCTGGCATGCACCTGGGATGGTTCCACCGGCCGCATTTTCGTGGATGGGGTCCTGGATGCTTCCGCTGCCATGCCGGGTCCCTCCGCGACGTCCAGCGAACCCGTCACTTTGGGCTTTGCGGGTTATCACACCTATTTTCCCGGTAAATTGGATGAGATCATTCTCCTCGACCGGGCTTTGTCCGTCGGTGAAGTCGGCTTGCTGGTGACCAACGGTGTGCCGGTATTAGGGTTGAACGGCACCCGTGGTGCGTGGTCGTTGAACGCCGCGGCAGGTGGGCAGGCGGTTGATGCCTCGGGCAACGGTTTCCACGGAAGCTTGAGTATTGGGCCGCGATGGGTTGCGGGAAAGTCCGGCTCGGCCGTGTCCTTCGATGGGATCGCGGAAGTGATTTCCATTCCGGATAGCCCTGCTCTTCGGCCCACTGCGGCCTTCACACTGGCCTTCTGGGTTCGCAAGCAGTCGGAGAATTCGGATTACGTCCGCTATGTCGGCAAGGGAGGTCCACTCGTTCGGAACTTCGGTGTGTGGGACATGCTGGGTTCCGATGGGCGCGTGCTGTTTCAGTTCCAGAATGCCTCCGCAGCCTATCGTTCGATGGTCAGCAGTCGCTCGATTCCGGTGGGCCTCTGGACTCATGTGGCATGCACATGGGACGGCACGACGGGACGCATCTATCTCAACGGTGATCTGAATGTGTCAGCCCCCATGGTGGGGCCCCCGGCGACTTCCGCGGATCCACTCACCTTCGGGTACGCCGGATACCACGGCCGTTTGGCAGGCGAACTGGACGAAGTTGAACTCTTGGGTCGCGCTCTGAGCGCTCTTGAGATCGCCGACTTGATGAGATCCGCCCCCGCCGACACTGATTTCGATGGCATTGCGGACGCGTCCGAGGACCTGAATGGCAACGGTGTGCGGGATGCCGGCGAGAGTTCGCTGGTCGATGCGGATTCGGACTATGACGGGCGAAGCGACACCGAAGAGCGGGTGGATGGAACAGATCCGTCGAGTCCGCAGAGCGTGAAGCCCGTTCGGTTGGGGCAATGGCTGTTCGACAATCCGGCGGACCCCTGGCGTGGCGACAACGGATCCATGCCTTGGGAGATTTCGGGCGTCGACCTGGTGGAAATGGCGCCGTTCGCGAAGGGGGTGGAACTGGATTCCGCGGGTGCCGTCCTACGGTATCGGGATGTGGAGACGAATGGGCGGGCCAACATCAATGCGCGCCAGGGAACGGTGCGCCTGTTGTACTACCCTTACTGGACCAGCCTTTCGCCTGACTGCGCACCCGGAACCGCGGGTCTCGGCCCTGGGTCACCGATTGAGCTGGTGTCGGTGGGTGATTTTTCCATCGGGATCGATGCGAAAGGTACCAATCTGGTGGTCCGAAGCCCCAACCCTGCGGGCGGCTACATCACCAATGCCCAGGCGGCTTTTCGAGCCTGTTCCGGTGACTACTTTCCTGATTTCCCGATGGACATCCAGGTGGCGTACGCGACCAATGCGTCGGCAATCTTCAAGGACGGTCGACTGCTGGCCCGGGGTTCCGGCATTCAGGCAGCACCCAACCGTGGATCGAGAACCCACGGATTTTTCATGGGATCGGGACCGGATCGGACCGGGCAGATCCAGGGCGCCCTGGACGCGGTCTTCACTTACAACGTTCCGTTGAATTTGGTCACCAACGCGACGTCGCTGAGCCTGGTGGTGAGCAACCTGCCGCCGTCGGTCACGCTGAAATGGTCGGCTGTGTCGAATGGCTACTATCGGATCGATCGCCGGTCGGGGCCGCAATCCCCCTGGCAGAAGATCGCTTCGGTCACGCCTCCGTCCTACACCGATACCACCCTCGTTCCGGGTCAGGAGTATGAGTATCGGATGACGGCGGATCTGGGCATTCCCGAGGAATTCCGGGCATCCTCGGATCCGGCTCCCCTCACGATGACGGCGGGCATCCAATTGCCGGCGGTCGACGCGCCCGGCCATGTTCTGCTCGTGGTGGACCGCACCCTGACGAACAACGCGACCTACGCCTCGGCAATCGCTGCCGTGACGAGGGATCTTTCGGCGGAAGGCTGGGTGGTGGTGCGCTACGGTGGTGCGCGCCATGACGATGCCACCTGGGGCAACAATCCTCCCCGGATCGCCGAACTGAAGAATTGGATTGCCGGTTATCGGAACGCCAATCCCACCCAGACCAAGGCTGTTCTGCTGTTTGGGCACCTGCCGATTCCGCACTCTGGATTGCTCAGCCCGGACGGCCACTTTTACCGGCCGCTGCCGGCTGATGGTTACTACGCCGATTTCGACGGGGCCTGGACAGATGTGGGACAGTGGCCGTTGGCGCCAGGCTTGTCCGAACCCAATCTGGCCGGCGACGGTATTTTCGATCAGGAACTGATCCCACCGAACGCAGCCGGAGTCGCTGCGGTGGAACTGGCGGTGGGCCGGGTGGATTTTGCGAACATGCCCGCATTTGAGACGGCGACGCCGTCCCGCGGTGAAGTCGATTTGCTGCTGCAATACGCGAACAAGACGCGGCGCTATCGGCGCACCCAGGTGACCCTTCCGGAGCGGGCTATCTATGGGGGTTACTTCAGCAGCAACGCGGTCAGCGAAGCCCATGATCTGCTCGGACAGCACTTGGCGAGACTAGGGACTCGCCTGGGCTCGGCAGTGGTCGGCACGAATGCGAGCGGTGCGGTGAAGGCGGACTTTTTCACGGCAGGCCTGCCTGCGGTGTGGGGCGTGCTTGGTGGTTTCGCGGGCGGTTACGATTCAATCCATTCGCGTGGGGAAGTGTGGCCGTACCACGGCATCACGTACCATGAGACGGCGGACTTGGTGCTGGATGCGGCGGAGCCGCCGATTGCGTTTTCGGTCATCCACGCCTCGTGGGTGACGGAGTGGGATGCGCCCGATCATCTGGGGCGTGCGCTGCTGTCGACGAAGAACTATGGCTACGCCTGGTCCTATGCGGGGGCGTCCCAGATCGAATGGCAATACCCGGCGATGGCCTTGGGGAAGACGATCGGCGAAGCGTGGATGAAAACGCTCAACGACGCGTGGATGTGGCCGCTGGTCTCGATGCGATATCAGTCGCCGTATGGCGCCGGAACCCGAATTTACTTGGGTGTTCCTTCGCAAGGAGGTTCTGTCGTCGCCTCGTTGTTGGGGGATCCCACGCTGCGTCAGGCTCCCCCGGCGCCTCCCGGGACGCTGACCAGCCAGGTGATTGGCCAGGGACAACTTCAATTCACGTGGACTCCAAGCCCGGAGCCTGGGGCGACCTACCATGTCTATCGTGCTGACCTGGGAATCGGCGGCGCGTGGACCCGACTGACTTCGTCTCCCCTCACGGGCACTTCATTCACGGATGTGTCACCACCGGCGGGCTCGCCGTCCTACATGGTTCGTGCTCTGGTGTTCCGCCAGGTGGCTTCGGGATCGCTGACGAACATGAGCGCAGGATCTCTTTGGCCCTGACTAACCACGCGCCTATGTCGTTACCCACCCATAAGACCAAGATCGTTGCCACCATTGGGCCCGCTTCCGAATCACCGGAGATGTTGGAACGGTTGATCACCGCCGGGATGAACGTGGCCCGGCTGAACTTTTCCCATGGGGATTTCGAAGGGCACCGTGAGCGTATCGGACGCATTCGCGCGGCGGAGGCGAAGCTGGGTCGGGGAGTGGCCATCATGGCGGACCTGCCGGGGCCCAAGATGCGCGTGGGACGGATCGACCCGGAGCCGGTGACTCTGGTGGCGGGCGATCCGTTTACCCTGACGACCGAGGACATCGTGGGGAACGCGGTGCGGGTGGGGATGAGTTTCGAGCCGTTACCGCGTGTCGTGAAACCGGGCGACTGCCTCTTTCTCAACGACGGCCTGATCCAGTTGACCGTCGAACATGCCGAGGGTTCCGAAGTCCATTGCCGGGTGGCGGTCGGCGGCGAACTGCGATCGAAGAAGGGTTTGAACCTTCCTGGCATTCACCTGGGTATTGGAGCGTTCACCCACCATGACCGTGCGTGCCTGGAGTTCGCGTTGGGGGAGGGCGTGGATGCGGTGAGCCAGTCGTTTGTCGAGACGGCTGCGGACCTGAAGGCCGTGCGGAAGGCGGCGCGTGAACTGGGTGCCAACCCCTTTCTCATCGCGAAGATCGAACGTTTGGGCGCCCTGCAGAACTTCGAAGAAATTCTGGAGGCCGCGGACGGCGTGATGGTGGCGCGGGGGGATCTGGGGGTGGAAGTGCCCATCGAGGAGATCGCCACCACCCAGAAGCGCCTGATTGCGCGGGCCAACCTGGCGGGCAAACCGGTCATCACCGCCACCCAGATGCTCGAATCCATGGTGTCCAGCCGCCTGCCCACCCGCGCCGAGGCCACCGACGTCGCCAACGCCATTCTGGATGGCACCGACTGCATCATGCTGTCCGCGGAATCGGCCGTGGGCCGGTACCCGGTGGAATCGGTCCAGATGCTGGCGCGCATTGCGGCAGCGACGGAGCCCAGGCGGGTGGGGCCGCGACTTGAGGATCTGCGGTCGCGGTGCGGCCAGCAGCCGGAATGGAATGCGGGTGAGGCGATTGCCTCCGTGGTGGAACATGCCCTGCGGAGCGTTCCCTGCGCCGCGGTGCTGGTGCCGACGCGCACCGGGACAACAGCCCGTCTGATTTCGCGGTTCAAGCCGGGGGTCTGGATCGTCGCGCTGACGGGTTCCCACGCGGTGCGTCAGGGATTGGCGTTTTCCTGCGGCGTGCATCCGGTCGAGATGTCGGATGAACCGGACGACTGGCGTTCCTTCGCCGGAGAATGGCTTGAGCGGGAACACCTCGGAGGGGATATCGCCATGCTGGTGGCGGGACCCTCGGTCCGCCGGCCCCACGCGAATCATCGACTGGAGTTTCTGCGCCTGAGTGCCGCGGAACATCATCCCTTTCACGCAATCAACACATGAACATTACCCTCTGCGGTGCCGCGGGTGGCGAAGTCACCGGTTCGGCGTATTGGGTCCGGACACGGTCAGCCTCCATCCTGGTGGACTGCGGGCTGTTTCAGGGCGGAGCCAAAGCGGAAGCCAAGAATCGCGTTCCTGGCGGCGCCCGGGCGTCTCAACTCGACGCAGTGCTGCTCACCCATGCCCACCTGGATCACACCGGCCGACTGCCGTTGCTGCCCCGGGCTGGCTACCATGGACCGGTTTATGCGACGCCGGCGACGATCCAATTGACCGCGCTGATCCTGCGAGATTCGGCGAAGATCCAGGCCCAGGATGCCGAGCGCCGGAACCGCAAGCGTGAGCGGGCGGGGGAACCGCCCCTGGAACCGCTCTACACGCCGGAACAGGCGGAAACGCTCATTCGGCGCCTCGAGGCCGTGCCCTACCAGCGGCCCGTGACGGTGGCGCCGGGAATCCAGGCGACCTGGTCCGAGGCCGGTCACATACTCGGCTCGGGCAGTATCCTGCTGGAAGTGAATGAGGCTGGAACAACCCAACGGGTGGTGTTCTCCGGGGATTTGGGACCGCGCGGTGCGCCGATTCTTCGTGACTTCGAACCGTTTAAGAGCGCGGAAACCGTGTTCCTGGAGTCGACGTATGGCGACCGTGAGCATCGACCCTTTAGGGAGACGGTCGAGGAATTCGTCGGTGTGGTTCAGAAGGCCGTGGCGGAGGGCGGCAAGATTCTGGTGCCCACGTTCGCGGTGGGACGGGCTCAGTTGTTCACGGTCCTCCTGAGCTGGATCTTCCGGACGGGCAAGGTGAAGCCGTTTCCGGTGTTTCTGGACAGCCCGATGGCGATCGAAGCGGGCAAGATCTACATGGCGCATCCCGAACTGTTCGACGACGAAATGGTGCAGTTCCTGAAGGAACGGCCGATGCGCGAGGATTTGAGGTCCCTGCAATACTCTGTGACGGCCGAGGATTCGCGGCGGATCAACGACCAACCCGGGCCGTGCCTCGTGATGGCGGGGGCGGGAATGTGCAACGCGGGTCGCATCCTTCATCACCTGAAGCACTCCCTTTGGAGAAAGGGAACCCACGTGCTGATCGTGGGGTATCAGAGCCAGGGTTCCCTGGGACGACGCTTGGTGGACAGGGACAAGGAAGTCTCGATTCACGGGGAAAAGGTGGTGGTGCGGGCGGAGGTTCATACCTTGGGTGGGTTCAGCGCCCACGCCGGGCAGAAGGACCTACTGGGGTGGTTTGAGTTCCTGGCGAAATCCAAGCCTGCGGTGGTTCTGACCCATGGTGAAGAGCGTGCTCGGGCCGGGTTGGCCAACGCGATCCGGGAGCGGTTCGGGATCCAATGTGTGCTGCCCAACCTGGACGACGTGATTGAGGTGTAGTGGGGCGCGGGGGTGGGGACGACGGGCAGGGGACAGGAGCTGACGGAAAGGCTCGAGGGAACTATGGAAACCGGTTCGACACCTGGGGCACCCGGGAGGCGGATGGAGCGCAACCTGGGTTTGCTGGCATTGGCGTTGTTGCTCCTCGGGTGCTTGGTGGTTCTGCGACCCTTCTTCTCGGGACTTCTGTGGGCGGTGGTCCTTTGCTTCTCGACCTGGCCGTTGTATCGGCGGGTGCTGGAGTCGTTTGGGGGACGCCGCACGCTCGCGGCGTTGGCGATGTCGGTCGGGATGATGCTGACCCTGCTCCTGCCGTTCCTCATCATCGGTCTGTCGCTGGCCGACAGTGTGAAAGAACTGACGACCGAGACGCGCGCCTGGCTGGACGAGGGGCCGCCGGATCCTCCTGCTTTTCTGAAGCGGGTGCCGGCGATCGGACCGACGATCGACACCTACTGGAGGGAATCGGCCGAGGACAGCGCCAAGTTCCTGCAGGAAGCCAAGCATCTGGTGGAACCGGTGGGACGTGCGGCTCTCAAGGTGGGTTTGGTGCTGGGTCGCGGCGTGCTCGAGATCGGGTTGAGCATCTTTGTGGCGTTCTTTCTGTTCCGGGACGGCGTGTCGGCCGCCGAACGGTTCACGACCGGGGTGGTGCGATTGGCTGGGGAACGGGGTCGGCGCCTGCTGGTGGTGGCTGGGAACACGGTGCGGGGGGTGGTGTATGGCATCCTGGGAACGGCGGTGGTGCAGGCGGTGATAGCCGGGATCGGGTTTGCCATTGCCGGGGTTCCGGGTGCGGCCTTACTGGCGTTGCTCACCTTCTTTCTCTCGGTGATTCCGGCGGGGCCGCCGCTGATCTGGGTGCCGGCCACCCTCTGGATCTTCCATCGGGGTGAGACGGGTTGGGGGGTGTTCATGCTGATCTGGGGCATGGGTGTGAGCAGCGTAGACAACCTCGTCCGGCCCTGGCTCATCAGTCAGGGAAGCACCATGCCATTTATCCTGATCTTCTTCGGAGTTCTGGGCGGTGTCGTGGCGTTCGGGTTCATCGGGGTGTTCCTGGGACCCACCTTGCTGGCGGTCGGCTATCGGTTGGTGGAGGAGTGGGTTTCGATCCGGAAGCAGGCGACCCAAGAGGGCAACGCGGCGGGAGCATCTGTCGAAACGTTGAATGAACGGGAAAATCCATCATGAAAGAAACAGACATTCTGAAACATTGCCGGCGGTTGACCGAATCGTTCCAAGTCACGAAAGGAAAGGGATTCCGGCTCAAGGACTACGACCCCGAAGACACCCTGCATTTCAAAGACGAGGACAAAGCCCGGGCGAAGGAAGGGTTGGCGACCAGCGTGGAAGTGTTGGCCGAATTGCAGGATCGGCTGTACGCCCAGGACCGCTGGTCGGTTCTGCTTATCTTTCAGGCGATGGACGCGGCGGGGAAGGACGGCGTCATCAAGCACGTGATGTCGGGAGTAAATCCGCAGGGGTGCCAGGTGTTCTCGTTCAAGGCTCCCACCAGCGAGGATCTCGACCACGACTACCTGTGGCGCTGCCTCAAGCGGCTTCCCGAGCGAGGGCGCATCGGGATCTTCAACCGCTCGTACTACGAGGAGACCCTCGTGGTCCGCGTGCATCCCGAACTGCTCGAGAGGCAGAAGCTACCCCAGTCCTGCATCACCAAGGACATCTGGGAACACCGGTTCGAGGACATTGGGAACGTGGAATCCTACCTGGGCCGAAACGGCGTGATCATCCGGAAGTTCTTCCTGCACATCTCGAAGAAGGAGCAGAAGAAGCGTTTCCTCGAGCGCATCGATAATCCGGCGAAGAACTGGAAGTTTTCGTCGGCCGACGCCGAGGAGCGGATCCATTGGGATAAGTACATGGAGGCGTACGAGGACATGATCCGGAACACTTCGACACCGGAGGCGCCGTGGTACGTGGTGCCAGCCGACAACAAGTGGTTCACCCGACTGGTGGTCGCGGCCGCGGTGATCGAAACTCTCGCCAGCCTCCAGTTGGAGTACCCGAGGGTGGGTAGACAACAGCTGAAAACCTTGGCGTCGGCACGGGCGAATCTGATGGCCCGGTGAAGTGCGAGTTCGAACCGACACGCTTGGACCTCGAAGGAACGTGAAGGCTTCGGAATCCACGACCTGCTGTTCCACGAGTCCTTCCACGACGACAATGGCGCAGGATTGGGCGCGGTTCATCCGACCGGGTGCACAAGCCTCATTGCGAGACTGATGGAATCGTTTGCCGTCACGCCGGCATTGCGTCCAACCGAGGGAAGCAGCTAGAAGCCTCGCACGATGGACCGAGGCGTTGTCGGCTTTTCGATCAAGTTGTCACTCACGGTGTGTGTCATCCTCGACCTGGAGCCTCCGCGGCTGGGGTTGATCCGGATTGACGCCGCCGATCAGATCCTGGTGGACGTCCGGAAGAGCATGGAATGAGTGCGATGCCGGGTGGATCCGATAGGTGGGGTAGCATCGAGGGGGCGCGTCGCTGGCACGATCCGATTCGTCAGCGGACGACCTTGGGAGTGCTGGTCCTGTTGTTGGGAGTTCTGGCGTTGGCGGTACCGTTGTGGCCGGAGCTGGCTCCCGAGCGACGCCTGGGCTTGTTGCTGGGTGCCACGGGTTTGGCGGAGATGTTCCATGGCTTCCGGCGGAGCGACTCGATCGGCCGGCGTGCGGCCTGGTTCGGAGGCGCCATCACGCTGGCGATGGCCCTGCTGCTTTGGAATGCCCCCGCGCTGGCAGGCCGGACGGTCGTCGTGTTGGTGGCCGGTTGGTTCCTCCTGGACGCCTGCCGACACGGGATCGCAGCGGTTCGTGACCGCCGAAAAGGCCTGGATGCCCGAGGTTCATGGCTCGCAGGCGCCGGCAATGGGCTGGTCGTCGGCTTGGTCCTCTTCTCGGGTGATCGCGGGGTGCTTTGGACGCTCGCCGTGGCGTCGGCGCTCCGGATGTTCGGGGTGTCCGCCCAGATCGCTCGGGCTCCGGTGTACGCGGCTCGAGATGCAGGGGATGCCGCGGTGCGGGACCTGGGTTTGTCCGATTATCCCGAGCTGCTGGCGCTGGGGGATCGGATCGAGGATGAGGAAGAGGGGAGAAAATCGGTCGACTGGTTCTGGGTGGTCACTTTCATTCTGACCTTGTTTGCGATTCACATCGGGCGGATGGGGCTGGACCGGTCCGCGCTGGGGATTGTGTCGCCGGGATTTGCCGTGCTGGGGGATCTGACGGTGGCCCTAGCGATCGGGTTGGGCATGGTGATACCGATTCGGGTGCTGGTCCGGACGCTGTCGCGTCCGCTGGAACGTCGGGCCTGGGCATGGTGTCTCGCGGGTCCGAGCGGGGACCGGATGTCGTGGCGCGGGGTGGTGGGGCGGCGGTGTGTCCGGTTCTGGTTGATGGATCGCTTGCGGTTCGCGGTGCGGGTTCGGCAGGCGCGATTCTCGCTGCGTGTCGCCCTGGCGCGCGGGTTGCAGATCGGGTTGCCGGTCGCGGCGATTCTGGCAGCGACCTCTCCGATGTGGGGGATGAGCTGGTACTTCGACACGGAGAACTACGCGGCGGGCATCTGGAATTCGTGGGCCGAGGCACGCACGGATGTGTGGCGTGAGGCGATGGTGCGGGCGGTGGTCGAAAAGGAGACGGCCGCGGGCCGGCCTAAACCGACGTTTGCGATCTCACCGCCGGGCGTGGTCGATGGTGGGGATTTTGCGTTCCTGGTGATTGGCGACACCGGAGAAGGGGACGCGTCGCAGCACGTGCTCCGTGACCAGTTGATTCTGGCGGCGTTGCAGCCCGAGGTCCGATTCGTGGTGATTTCGTCGGACGTTGTTTATCCGACGGGGGAGATGAAGGACTACGAGGCGAATTTCTGGCTCCCGTTCAAGGGCGTTAGCAAGCCGGTCTTCGCGATTCCGGGCAATCATGATTGGTACGACGCTCTTGAGGGATTTGCGGCGACCTTCCTGGAGGCTGACGCCGCCCGAACCATGATGCAGGGGCGGGTGGAAGCCGACGGAGGATTGGGGCGGCGGGTGGATCGGCGCATCCAACGGTATCTGGTCGAGGCGCGCCGGTTGCAGGCCGAGTACGGCGTTCCCACGGGGTTTCAACAAGGTCCCTTCTTCCAGTTCCAGACCGATCGCTTCGCGCTGTTCGCCGTCGATACGGGCGTCCGGAAACGGATCGACCCGATGCAGGAAGAGTGGTTCCGGGCCGCGTTGGAGTCGGCGCATGGGAAATTCAAGATGGCGATCCTGGGGCATCCTTTGTACGCGGTGGGACAGTATCGGGCCGAAGACAACGAGGAGTTCCGGGCCATCCACGATCTGCTGCGGAAGCACCAGGTGCGCGTCGTGATGGGTGGTGACACCCACGATTTTGAGTACTACGCCGAGGTGCGGGATGGCTTGGGCCGGCCTTCCACCAACACCATCCATCATTTCGTAAACGGTGGCGGGGGTGCCTTCCTCACCATGGGTGCCCAACTGGCCCGACCAGGCACCATGCCGGTGAACGATTGGGCCTTCTACCCGGCGACCGCTCCGCTCGTGGAGAAAGTCGAATCCAGGAACTCCTTCTGGAAGGTTCCGCTCTGGTGGTGGACCAAGGAATTCCAAGCCTGGCCCTCCGCGCCGGAATGGTTGTCGGCGGCTTTCGATTACAACGTCGCCCCGTTCTTCCAAAGTTTCGTGGAGGTTCGAGTGGAGCCTTCGGCGAACCGGGTGCGACTGCGTCCCTGGGGTGTCCACGGGCGTCTGCGATGGCGGGATCTTCAGGCGTCGGAAGGTCTGCGGCCGGCCGGGGTGTCGGAGGATGAAGCGGTGGAATGGGAGTTTCGGCTGTGACGGATCCTGGAAACGGCGGTTGGAATCGCCCGGAGGTGCCGAGCCACGGAGCCCGCTGGAATCCGAGAGAAGCAGCTCCGGGCGGGGGGCCACACTCGCGGGCTGAGGGGGCCCCGGTTTCAAAGCCTCGGTGTCGGTGCGTTTTGTGCGCGTCGTGGAGAGGTGTCCGAGGTTCGGGGGCGGATGTCCGCCGTTGCTCGGACTCGGTCGCGGTCCTAGGGTTCTGCAACGGCGCGGTGACCCGCCGATGAGCCCAAGACGGTGGTGACAACGACGGACCTGGAAACACGGGACGAAATGGACGAGGGGTGCGGCTGGGCTTCAACCGAGCCGGTGACTTCCTCGCATGCCGCGGTTCCGGGTTTCGAGGCGAGTTTTGCGTGGTTGAGCACGCCACAACTTGGGTGAGTCAGCACAACGCAGTCACCGACCCCGACGTTCATGTTTGACCATTCCCGCCTTCGAGTTTTCCCGCTTGCCGAACGCAAGAGTCTCACCCGTGTTGAGGATATTCTGATCGATCCGGATTCGACCGCACCGACGTTGCCTGAGCCGGTCGCTCAACAGGTGGCCCGGGCTGCGGCCAACATCCGGTCGGCGCGCGATCGGGGTGCGGCGGTCATGCTGATTTATGGCGCCCACCTGTTGCGCAATGGGACGTCCCTGATCCTTGATCGGATGATGGAACAGGGGTGGTTGACGCACCTGGCCACCAATGGCGCTGGAACGATTCACGACTGGGAATATGCCTGGCTCGGGCGATCGACCGAGAAGGTGGAGGACAACGTGGCGACAGGCACGTTCGGGACCTGGGACGAGACGGGGCGGAACATCCATCTGGCATTGTTGGCGGGCGGGCTGCGCGGAGCGGGCTATGGGGAATCGTTGGGGCGTTTCATCGCGGAGGACGGGTGCGTGCTTCCGCCGCGGGAGGAGATCGCGACCCTGCTGGCCCATTTTTCGGCGGACCCACTGGCGCCAGCGGCTGCGGACCTGCTGGTGGCCATGCATCGGCACAGCCTCGCCGAAGGCCGCCATGACGTGGTCCATCGTTGGAAACACGCTTCAATTCTTGCCTCGGCGTATCGCCAAGGCGTCCCCTTTTCTGTTCACCCCGGCATCGGCTATGACATTGTGGCGTGTCATCCGATGTTCAACGGCGCGGTGCTGGGCCGAGGCGCCGAGGTGGATTTCAAGCGGTTCGCGTCGGCGGTGGATCAGTTGGATGGCGGCGTGGTTCTGAGTGTTGGTTCGGCGATCATGGGCCCGCAGGTGTTCGAGAAGACCTTGAGCTGCGTGCACAACCTGCGACGCCAGGACGGCCGGCCCAATGTGGAAGGGCACAACATCTACGTGGTGGATTTGCAGGATGGCGGGGGATGGGACTGGACGAAGGGTGAACCCCCGAAATCCAACGCCGCCTATTACCTGCGTTTCTGCAAGAGCTACTCCCGCATGGGCGGGGCCATGCACTATGTGCAGTCGGACAACGCCGCCTTCATCCACGCGCTGGCCCGAGCGCTCGAGAACCAGGAGTAGTCATCAATTCCCGTTGGGTGAGTCGCCCATCGACCGGGGACGACCTGTTTCTGAAGAGGATCTTTCGGGATTCCTTCTACCACGCGGATCCCGATCCGGGGAACCTGGTGTTGTTGTCCGAAGGCACCGCAGTGTGCTGCCGGCCCAGGTGTCGTTGCTGCTGCGCGCGTTGGGCTGGAACCTCGCGGCCCGTCGTTCATCGAACTTCCGTTCCAGTCGGGGTCAGCCAAGGCTTTAAAAGCGAAACGAGAGGCCTTGGAGGGCCCCTCGTTTGCGGGAGGTCTGACTCTGAAATCAGGCGAGGCGACGGCGGGCAGCGCCAAGCAGCATCAAGCTGCCGCCGAGCATGACGGCCGCCATGCCGTTGTCGGGCAGGTTGACCAGCACGCTTTGGCGAAGGTAGGCCGGGTCGGTCCGGTTGCCCGTGATTTTGGTAGGATTCAGCACGCCGATGCCGGCGAGGGTTGAGTCGGCCATCGCCGCCGCGATGTTGCCGAACTCGGTGACGACCGCTTGGATGAAGACGTTGCCGAAGTCGACAGCCTGCTCGTTCTCAAGGGCCCAGATGGCGTTCTGGAGGGCCCGGCCACTGGCGGCGCGGGCTGCATTGGCGACCTGATTGCCCGTGGCGAAGCTGTAGTTCAGCAAGACGCCTTTTGAGAAGAGGTCGTAGAGGTACGCGGTGCCTTCGGAAATCGGGTCAGGACTTCCGCCACTGATGCCTCCCGCTTCAGCGGCATCGCTGGTGGTGAAATTGTAGGTCTTGTTGAATTCCAGACCTTCGTTCAGTTCCAAGCAGAACGTGTAGAAGTCGGGCTTGCCACCGGAGCCGAGGATGTCCGCCGCGAACTCTCCGCCACCATAAGCGGTGTTCCGCCAGGCCGGCGAGGTGAACACCACTTGAGCCGCTTCCGCCATCGGAACGAACGCGGTTCCCGCGAGCAGCGCTGTCGTCAAAAACTTCTTCATGTACTTCTCCATATGTCTTTTGATTTGAATTGTTAGCCGGTGATTTCGCGGACAGCAATCTGTCCTCCACACCATAAGCAGCCCTCGTGCCACTTGGATCCGCCGCGGCCTTTGCGTCCTCCCGTGCGAGCAGTCCCGCGAGTCGAATGGAGTTGTAGACTGTTGAAATCGATGACGTTGACGAAGCTTGGCGTGCTGCTGTCGGTCCCGGATTTCCTATCCCTACAGATTCTTCCGTCCTTCACCCGATGCGTTTGACCCCTTCGATGATGTAAGAAGTTCTGACATCGCGAAAAGCGCTTTTGCAGGGATTCTTCGAGTAAATGCTCCGGTTCCAGCGGTTTGCGACGACCCGATTATTTCTCGAACCCGTGGAGCTTTTCCGACACGCCACCCTCGGCATGCATTTGCAGTGCAGATGCATGGGTGCAGCGAAGGGTCACGACACCCACGCAACCTGCACCGGTCACGGGCCCTGACCGGCCAACTTATCGACCGCGTAAGCGATAGAAGCGAGTCGACCTATCCGCTCCGACGATGACCGATCGACGTATCGAGGGTGTGTCACTCATTGGCGACATGGTAGAAGCCGCCACGCTGGAGCAGTTGGATGATATCGGCCTGGATGGGATCGCCTTCGTCCTCGTTGCGGAAGTTGGAATAGGAAATAGGGCGTCAGGGTTCGTGGATGGGTGTGGAAGGCACCAGGTAGGGGAGGCCCTCAGGGGTCGGACACTCTGGCAGTTCGTAACGGATATCAGGCAGTCGCTCGCCCGAGCCCGGATCTTCCAAGCGCAGGAAGATCGCCGGCAAGGCGGCGCACACAAGGGTCAGCGGGTTGTCCCCCGCCTCAAGTCGTACCAACCCCCGGCCGGTGACATCGGCCCCGTTCAGAACGATGCCGGCTGCGAAATTGGCCCCGGTGGTGCGAAGTCGGGCCGTCCGGGCGGTGTCGGACCAAACCCGCGAGTGGAGGATGTAATACCCCTGACCCATCCAACCGGACCAGACCCCGCTGAGCCGGACGCGCTCCGCATCGAAATAGGGAGGTCGAAAGGGATCGTCGGCCACCTCCCAATCCCTGACGTAAGAGTCGTCCAATGCCCAGGGACCCAGTCCTGCCGATCCTTCGGATAGGTCCATCATGAGTTTTCGAAGGTCGACCTGTTGACGCGGAAACGGGCCGATCCGGACAAAGCCGGTTTGCGGGAAGGAGGGGTCCGCGACGTTGTTGGCCAGGTAGCAGGCCGTATGCACACGGGCCTGTCGGTCTCCCAAGCGAAAATCGATCTGGGCCGCAAGGAAGGCGTTCCCTGCGGAATGCTTGTAGTCCTCGTTTCTGCCCTGCGGTCGATAGACGTCCTCCACACCGTTACTGGGCGCCAGATCGGGCAGATCCCGGCGTACGATCCCTTCGTTCCAGGACAATGGCAGCCGATACGTGACACGACATGCGGTCAACGGGTGGGGGGAGCGGTTCACCAAACGCAGGCGAAGAAGGCCCTTCTTGTGGTAGAGGTGTGCGCTGATGCCCGGAAGCTCGCTTTCCGCGGATGGCGGGGGCTCCAGCGCTGAGTTCTTCGTGTTCGGTGGCACCAGGGTGATGATGGAGGGGAGGGCTTGGTCGGAGTCGTGTAAGAGATCGAACCGGAAGTTCGCACCTTGCCGATCCGAGGGCAGGCACGTCGCGGTCGCACAAACGACGCTCGTCACCGCATCACGAGGCACGCCCTTGATTTCGAAGGTCAGGGGAACAGGATCATTGAGATCGAGGAGCAAGGGACGCTCCAGGACCAGATGCACGGTCCGGTCGCCGCCCGCAACGGCCGGGGGCTCAGCCGTTGAACTTGAGTCGGAAGGGATGGCGACTCCCGTCGCTGGCAGGCCTTGCCGGGAATCGGAACGGATTCGGGTGCGAAGATACTGAAACCGGTAAGCAGCGAATTCGTTTTGATTGCAGTACCACCAATCCGGATTGTGGCCGAACCGATCGAGGTCGCCCTCGAACGCAGCCCATTCGGCGGGGGTGTCGTAGACCGCATGCATGCTGTAGGTGAGGATGGGATGGGTCTCGCGGTACGCGGGATCGACGAGCGAGCTTTCGGCGGATGCCTCGATGGAGGCGCCATCGGACGGCAGGATGGGACTCAGGATGAGATCGCTGGGTAGCGATTCGAAGGTGAGCTCATTGGCGACGTGGTAGAAACCCGCTCGTTCCAAAGCATGGATGATGTCCGCCTGGACGGAATCTCCCTCGTCTTCATTGCGGAAATCGCAGTAGGAGAAGCTGTAGGAATTCAGTGGGGTGTCGGTCGCGGCTTCCCAAAGCATCCGGACACCGGCCACTTCCTCGAAGATCCGGTTTCGATGGCAGTACGACAGCCACGGGTGGTTGAGGGAATGCCCGCCGATGCTATGACCGCCCTGGAGCAAAGCGCGTGCGTACGGCGAATCGGGGGTCGTGGTGAGATCCGACCAGTCCTTGAACCAGGCATTCAGGTAGAAGGTTCCCCGTTGGCCGTGCGCCGTCAGCACTTCCCGCATTCGAAGGTTTTCGGGAATGGTATCATCCCATCGGCTCGAGACCGCCCACTCCCTGGCGTCCCAGAGGGGGGTGGGGGTGACGACGGCTGCCTGAGCGAACGCTTCCGAGGCGAAGACAATCGTCACTTCCTGGCGGTACGTGCTGAAGGGGAATTCGAACCGTACCCGAGTGGCCTCCGTTTCCGCGCTCTCCTGGGCGTCGGCTGTTGCGCCAGGGGTGATCGGACCTGGAGCCGGGTTGCCGTTCGTGGCGGGGGATGAGGGTTCCTGTGCTGGTCCTCCTCGGGCCCACGGCATGAGAAATACCGCACAGGTTATGAGGCACACCGCCGCCCGTCGCCAAGATCGTATACTCACGCAGGTTCTTTGGTTGCGGCACAGGGACCGCCACGTTGCTCCCGGATTCGTCAGACGTTTGTCTCAGATCCGGGGCGGTGGGTAAAGTGACGGGTGGTGGACGAGCGTTCGTGTCCGGTTGAAATCCCTTCTGGAGGGCGCATCAAATCACCTGTCCCCCTGTGGAGTGGCCCCAGGCGCAGGAAGATCGCCGGCAAGGCGGCGCATACCAGGGTCAGCAGGTTGTCCCCCGCCTCAAGTCGTACCAACCTCCGGCCAGAAGTGTCGAGTTGTCTGTCCCCTGTGAAGTGGGCCGAATGCATGGGGATGATTCGTCCGGATAAAACCAGAGCGTTCCGACGGTATTCGAATGCTGAGCGCTGTCTTGACAGCATATTGCGTGCTGTGAGGATGCTGACATGAGGACAACGGTGACGCTTGAGGCGGACACGGAGGCTTTGATCCGTGAGGAGGCGACGCGGACGGGAAGTTCGTTCAAGAAGGTCTTGAACGAGGCGGTTCGGCGCGCCTTGTTTCGACGTAGCGGAAGAGTTCGAGTCGAGCCGATCTTCGCCGCGCCGTTTCCCGCGGCTCTTGCCCATCAAAGCTTCAACCGATTGGCAGCGGAATGGGAGGACGAAGACACATCGAGGGAACTGAACACATGATCGTTCCGGATCTGAACCTGCTGCTTTACGCCTACAACGGGCACATGCCCCAACACCCGGTTGCGAAAGAATGGTGGGAGGCGGCGATGAACGGGGATGAACTCATCGGTTTGCCCTACGAGGTGTCGTTTGGCTTCGTCCGGATCGCGACGAACACGCGACTCGGAGGCGCTGCGATTCCGTTGCGTCAGGCCAGGCAAGTGGTGGAGGAGTGGCTGGCGCTTCAACAGGTCAGAACGCTGACGCCCAGCTCGAGGCATTTTCAGCGTGTCATGGACCTCATGCAGGCCGCGATGGCCACTGGGGCGGCCCTCTCGGACGCCATTCTCGCCGCCTATGCGATCGAGAACCGGGCCCGGCTTCACACCAACGACTCCGACTTCGCACGGTTTCCGGAATTGGACTGGGTCAATCCGCTTCGGCCGGGCGGGTGACCCTGAGGCTACACGGTATCGCGTCCGAACGCCTCGGCCAGGGCAATGGCTTTGCGGATGGCTTTGGATTTGTTAACGGTCTCCTGGAATTCCCCCTCGGGCGTCGAATCGTGGACCCAGCCGCCGCCGGCCTGGACGTAGGCCTTCCCGTCTTTGAGCAGGGCGGTGCGGATGGTGATGCAGCAGTCCAGGTTGCCGTCGAAGCTGAAGTAACCGACGCAACCGCCGTAGGGTCCGCGGGTGGTGCCTTCCAACTGTGAGATGATCTGCATGGCCCGGATCTTCGGGGCGCCGGAGAGAGTCCCCGCCGGGAAGGTGGCCCGCATCAGGTCGTAGGGAGACCGACCTTCGCTCAGACGCCCTTCGACCTGCGACACGATGTGCATCACGTGGCTGTAACGTTCGACGATCATGAGGTCCTTCACCTGGACCGTTCCGAAGTCACAGACCCGGCCGACGTCGTTTCGGGCGAGGTCAATGAGCATGACGTGTTCGGCGCGTTCCTTGGGATCGGCGAGCAGTTCCTGTTCGAGGGCGGCATCTTCCTCAGGGCTCTTGCCACGTTGGCGGGTACCGGCGATGGGCCGGATCTCCACTCTTCGATCCTCGCAGCGCACATGGATCTCGGGGGACGCACCGACCAGCGCGAACCCGTCGAGTTCCAGGAGGAACATGTAGGGGGAAGGGTTGATGGAACGGACGGCGCGGTAGACGTCGAGCGGCGGGGCTTGGGTCGGTGCGCTGAACCGTTGGGAGCCGACCACCTGGAAGATGTCGCCCGTGCGGATGAACTCCTTGGACTTTCGGACGTTTTCCTGGAACTGCTCCGGGGTCTGGTTGGAGACGAAGGCGAGGTCCGGAGCTTCCGTCAGGAACGAGACGGGACGCCCCTGGATGGGTTGCTCCAGCAACGACACGAGACGTTCGATCTCGGCAACGGCGTCGTCGTAGGCCTCATCCGGGTTGATGGCGCCGTCGAGCGAAGCGTTGACGAGGATCATCAGCGTCTGGGCGACGCGGTCGAAGACGAGCACTTCGTCGGCGATGAGGAAGTAAACGGTGGGGGTGCCCAGTTCATCGTGGGCCGGTCGGGGAACAATGGGTTCGATGTCGTGGATGAACTCGTACCCGATGAAACCCAGGGCGCCGCCGGTGAAGCGGGGGAAACCGGGAACTTCAACGGCGCGGTAGCGGGCCATGATGCGCTCGACGACCTGGAGGCCATCGCGGACGGCGTGGGGGTCGGCAGCGGCGGGAAGGGGCGAGACCTGGTAGACTTCGGACGTTCGGCCATTCTCGAGGACTTCGACGCGATTGCCGGTTTGGCGGATGACGGCTCGGGGATTGCATCCGACGAAGGAATAGCGGCCGAGATGTTCACCACCTTCCACGGACTCCAGGAGGAAGGATTCACCTTGCCCGCGGATCTTGGTGTATGCGGAAAGGGGGGTCTCGAAGTCCGCGAGCAGGCGCCGGCACACCGGAATTAGGTTGCCGCGGGCGGCGAGTTCACGGAATTGCTCGCGCGACGGTTCGTACATGGCGGGCGGAGTTAACCACGAGCGTACGGCGGGGGGCACGTGCGATCTGGCGGGGAAGTCGGATCTTGCGAGGGGGCGGGGTGTGGCGTTCGATCCCTGGCCGGTCGGGGATGTCCGGAACGAATGAATGCCAGCCAGCGTGAGTGGATCGCGATCGCGATCTTCGCCGTCATCTACCTGCTGATCAGCGGCCGGCGGTTGAAGATCCTCCCCCTGAACCGGCCGGCGGCCGCGTTGTTGGGTGCGGTTCTCATGGTGGTTTGCGGGGTGATGACGCCCGAGCAGGTTTACCGGGCGGTCGACTACGACACCCTGGTGCTGTTGCTGGGGATGAGTCTGTTGGCGGCGTACCTCGACCTGGCGGGTTTCTTCGGCTGGACGGCGGATCGTGTCTTGAAGCTTTCGCGGACGCCTGGCCGGTTGATGTTCGGGCTGACGATCACCTCGGGCCTGCTCTCGGCGCTGTTGGTCAATGACACGGTGTGTCTCATGCTGACGCCGATGGTGGTGGCGGTGGTGCTGCGGGGAAAACTGCCGCTGGCGCCGTACCTGTTGACCCTGGCCATGGGGGCGAACATCGGGAGTGTGTGCACGCTGGTCGGTAATCCGCAGAATATGCTCATCGGCCAGATGTCGGGGATGCGTTTCGCGTCGTTCAGCCTGAGTCTGCTTCCACCGGCGTTGGCGGGGCTTCTGATTCAGTTCGCCGTGCTTCGATGGGGGTTCCGCCGGGAGTTTGCGGGTGTGTCGATTCAGGTGGACGGCGAGGTCCCGCGAGCCGTCGACCGGCGATTGTTGCGGATCACGCTGGGTGCCTTGGTGCTCGTGGTCGGGGGTTTCCTGGCGGGTTTTGATCTGGCGTGGACGGCCCTGGCGGGCGGGGCGCTGGTGATGGTGCTGGCGCGGCGCGATACCCACGAGGTGCTGAAGCTGGTGGATTGGCATCTGCTCCTCTTCTTCGCCGCCCTGTTCGTGGTGGTCGGAGGACTCAACGATACCGGGCTTCCGGAGCAGCTCTACCGGATGGTCCAGGGCCTCTTCGGGAACTCGGCCGTGTCGCAGGCGGTTCATTTCGCCTGGTTCTCCGTGCTTGGTTCCAACGTGTTCTCCAATGTCCCGTTCGTGTTGGTCGCCGGAAAATGGGTCCCGGAGTTCGCTCAACCCGAGTTGATGTGGAAGGTCATGGCCCTCGCCACCACGTTCGCTGGCAACCTGACGATTCTCGGATCCGTCGCGAACATGATCGTCGTCGAATCCGCCCGCGGGCACTGCGACGTGGGTTTTTGGGACTACGCCAAGTTCGGCATTCCCATCACCGTGCTGTCCCTGGTCGCCGGCATGGCCTGGCTCCTGCTCTAAAGCGGCGGGTTAGCGGGGTTTCGGGCAGCGGAAAAGGGTGGGCCGCACGTCGGACAATCTCGCCTTTCGCCCCATCCCGTTGTTGTCGGAAAGCAGCCAGATGAAGTCCTGGTCGACGGAAAGGCCTTCCATAAATCCGGGTGCGAACAAGGCGCCATAGGCATTCTCGCGGGAACGTTCCATCGCAGTGAAATCGAACTCGGCCAGCACGCGTTTGGCCGTCGGATCCACTTTCAGCAGTTTGCGCGCATCCCGCAGCAACACCCACAACGCGTCGTCGGCCCAGCACAGATCGGTGTAGTGGACGTCGGCGGAGTCGCTTCCTGCGGGAGCGACCATGAAATCGTCGATCACCTTCAGGGTCGTGAGATCGACGACGATCAAGCGCCCCATCTGACGTTCATTGGCGACGTACAGGAGGCTGCCACCGATGGCGATGCCTTCCAGGGAAGCATTGGGGTCGGCGGCTGAGAACCAACGCTCCACCGGGGACCAATCGATGGCCAGGCGCTCGACCTTCTGGCTGGCGGGGTCCCAGCGCAGGATCCAGCGGTTGCCTTCCTCGGAGACGTACAGCCGGCCCTCGCCATCCTGGGCGAGGCCCTCGAGGTCGTACCGTTTGAATTTTTGGGCGGCGAACGGCGCCAGCTGTTCCCGGGTAAGACAGCCTTCGAGGGGCGTCAGATCGATGCTGTTGGTCCCGTCGCGGAAATGCATCTGGTACACCACGCCGTCCTGATCATTCACCGTCAGGAAGGTCCCGTCCGGTCGGCGCAGCAGGGCTGAGGCGTCAATGCGTTGACCTTTCGGAAGATTCACCTGCCACGTCGTGTCGGCCTGAAGTATATGGATCGGCCAGGGAGACGGCGGGGCAGGCGATGGGTCGGCGGCCAGGGAACTGGACGGGCTGAGTGCCGCGATCCAAGCGGACATGACCCAACCGGCGAAGGTCAGCCTGGCCTGACAGGGGCGAAACCACGCCGGCGTGCGGAAGGCGAATCGCATGGGAGCGAGCCTGACAGAGGGACGGCCCGGGCGCCATGGATGACGATGCTGTAAGAACCGTTGCCATCGGCCCTTGGCCGCTTTTGACTCCCCGCATGTCGCCGGCTGCCAAGCGCAAGTCCACGTCCAAGTCCAAGTCCAATCCCAAGTCCGCCTCGAAGATCGTCCAGCTGATCGCCAACGGGGATCTCCGTCTCTCCGCCAACCAGAAGTGCTGGCCTGAACAGGCCCGGATGGAGGGGATTCTCGCCGACGCCGTTAAGGCCGAGGGCGCCACCCTCGTTCGAGCCCACCCCTTCGATAAGGCGAAGCGCCACGGTTTCATCGACTCCCAGAAGCTGGGCATGGAGGTGTTCCGGAACATCGATCCGGACGCACCGTTGATCGTCGCCGAGAGCGTGTGGCAGTACAGCCACCATGTCCTCGCCGGCCTGAGTACCCATCGCGGCCCCATCCTGACGGTCGCCAATTGGTCCGGCACCTGGCCGGGCTTGGTGGGCATGCTCAACCTGAACGGGTCGTTGACCAAGGCCGGCATTCGCTACAGCACGCTCTGGAGTGAGGATTTTCAGGACGATTTCTTCCGGGAAGGTCTGCGCCACTGGCTGTCCGGAGGCCGGGTCTCCCACGACACCGGTCACGTCCAGGACTTGGCAAACCTGAAGCTGCCTCCCGCCGACGAGCAGTTCGGACGCGACTGGGCGATCGCCTTCCGCCAGCGGAAGGCGATCATGGGAGTGTTCGATGAGGGCTGCATGGGCATGTTCAATGCCATCGTCCCGGACGAACTGCTGCACCCGACGGGCATCTTCAAGGAGAGGTTGAGCCAGTCATCGTTGTACGCGGCCATGCACCAGGTGACAGAAGGTGAAGCACGGGCGGTCGTGGCTTGGTTCGTCAAGAAGGGTGTCCGTTTCGAATGGGGCACCGATGAGGCCAGTGAACTCACCGAGGCCCAGACTCTCGACCAATGCCGGATGTACATCGCGGCCCTCCGTATCGCCGACGAATTCGGCTGTAGCACGATCGGCATTCAATACCAGCAGGGGCTGAAGGATCTCGCGCCAGCCAGTGACCTCGTCGAAGGCTCGCTCAACAACGTCGACCGCCCGCCCGCGTATTCAGTCGACGGCCGGGAACTCTTCCCTGGCGAAGGGCTCCCGCATTTCAACGAAGTCGACGAATGCGCGGGACTTGATGGCTTGGTAACCTATGAGCTTTGGCGTGAACTGGGCTTCGCCCCGGAGAACACGTTGCACGACCTACGCTGGGGTCAGCACTTCAAGGGCCACGGCGTCGACGATTATGTCTGGGTGTTTCTGATCTCGGGCGCGGCGCCGCCGGCCCATTTCATCGGGGGCTGGAAAGGGGCGAGCAGCGAGCGTCAGCCGTCGATGTACTTCCGCCTCGGCGGCGGCACCCTGAAGGGCATCAGCAAGCCGGGTTGGATCGTCTGGAGCCGCGTCTTCGTGATGGGCGGACGCCTGCATGCGGACCTGGGAGTGGCGAAGGTCGTCGAACTGCCGGAGAAGGAGACGGAACGCCGCTGGCGCGAAACGACGCCCCAATGGCCCATCATGCATGCCGTGCTTCAGGGAATTTCCCGGGATCAGATGATGGCGCGGCACAAGGCGAACCATATCCAGGTGGTGTACGCCCCGAATGAACGTCAGGCCCACCGCGCCTGCCGCGTGAAGGCGGCCGCCCTCGCGGAACTTGGCTTGGAAGTCCATCTTTGTGGTGGCGTAAACCTCAGCTGAGGTTCCCTACATGGGCCGCGACTCGGCAGATATGCGGGCTAAGGCCGCAGTCACGATCGTGGCCGGGATGACCTTGGTCTGTCTGTTCGGCGCCTTCGCGATGCGGGGAGTTCCACGGAGTCCGTGGTGGCTGCTCGGGCCTGTGCTCCTGATCGTCGCCGTTCCATGGCTATCACGGATCGCGGATCGCAGTCGGATCCGTCACGCCGTCGCGGAGATGGGGTGTGGGGTGCTCGTCGTGCGCCGGTGGCCGTTTTCGAAGAACGGGTGGGACAACGGCGACGGGTTGTGGGCGACATACGACGTGGTGTTTCGGGATGCGACCGGAACCTACCACCTCGCGACCTGCCGAACGGGATTGCTGTGGGCGGTCCAGTGGGTCGGCGACGATTTCTATCCCGATGAGCAATGCCTGCGTGCAGCCGCTGGGCTTCGCGGGTGGCGCCGACTGCGGCTCCCGAAGGAGTCGTCAGCGGGCTCGTGACGGGCGGATTGTCCGAAAGAGCAAGCCACTGCGGAGAAGTGGCCCGTCAGGCCCAGCGCATCTGCTCCAGCTCCCGCCGGAGCGGCGCCCAATAGGAACGGTCGGCGACGCGTTCAGCCCGCTCTTCCACCTCGAGTGCGTCCTCAAGCTTGTCCCTTAGGTGATGCATCGCCAGTTCCAGCAAGGGGCGGCCCGGTAGGAGAGATGCCGCTTCAGCCGGATGATTCCGAACCAGTTCGATCAGCAAGGAAGGGGTTCGCGCTTCGCATAACCAGAAGCGAACTTGCTCCGTCGAGGGGGATTGTGCGCATGCGGCGTGGTCCGCCTCGATCAGCCGACGGATCATTGGCCAATCCTTGTCGCGCTGGGTCTTCTTCGCCCTGACCAAGTCCGGCAGCGACATGAGTTGATAGATCGTTCCGTCGTCGGCCTGCAACGTCGTCCGCCGGTGCCAGAGTTCCGGGAATTCGGCCACTCCCCGCATTCTCGCCATGACGTCTACGCGCAGCCCATTCGCTTCCGGATGCCGGCAGCGGAAATGGACAGCATGACCCTTCTCAAGGCATTCAAGCGACAATGGAGGGACTGCGATGACCGAGGCCTGCAGCGCGTGCATGGCCTCTTGCAACCGCATGAGGTTGGCGGGATCGGCATGCAGGGCGAAGTCCGTGTCGCGACTAAACTCCGCCGCGCCGTAAAACACGCAGGCCTGACCTCCCATCAACAGCGCGCGTACCTCGAAGCTCTGGAAAATCGAAAGGACTTTGTGAATCGGGTTCGGGATCAAGGCTGCCTCCATGGGCCAGGTACTGCGGCCACAACTTCATGCTTTCACGCCATCGTTCCAACGGAGTCAGGCGGAACCACTCCTGCCATTCGTCGGTCGGTTCGGATTCCATGGACGCCAGCGTGCCACGTGCTGCGCCCGAAGCCAGTCGACAGTCGACATCGCGTCGCGTCGCGTGACGAACTGGATCCCGTTTCCCCCAGGATTCGCCTTGCGGTTGCGACGCCTGAAGTTCTACACCGATTCATGAGATTTTTACCCGGCCGAGCGGTTGCCCACCTTTGGGTGTTGTTCCTCGGCCCGATGGTTTGGGGACAGTCCGCAGCCGTCCCACCGTTGGAACCTCTCCACGGACCCGAACCTGCCCCCGGCCATTCGCTGCACGGCGAGGCGTTCAATGACGGACCCCGTGGTGCGGCCGATCTCATGAAAGGCATGCCGGCCGTCCATTTTCCCGCGACGTCCACCAACACCGCGGTTCAGGCGTTCTTCGACCAAGGCGTCGGCCAGCTCCATGGCTTTTGGTACTTCGAGGCGGAACGCAGTTTCCGACAGGTCGCCCTCCTGGATCCCAATTGCGCCATGGCGTTCTGGGGCATGGCCATGGCCAACGTCAACAATCCCTCCCGCGCCAAGGATTTTATCGAACGGGCAAGCACTCTCAAATCCCAGGCGTCCGAACGGGAAGTCCGCTGGATCGACGCGCTCGCCAGTTTTCGGCGCGATAAGGACGGCGAAACCAGCCGCCCCGAAAAGGATCGTCGACGCGAATACATCCGGGCCCTGGAATCCCTGGTTCAGGATTTTCCCGACGACGTCGAAGCGCGGGCGTTTCTTGCCTTCCAGGTTTGGGACAATGCTGGATTTGGGAACGAGCGTCCCCTCGCCATCAACAGCCATCAATCGGTGGACGCGCTGCTCGACGGCGTGTTCGTGCGGTCGCCGATGCATCCGGCCCACCACTATCGGATTCATCTTTGGGACAACGAGAAGCCGGTGCGGGCGTTGGATTCGGCGGCGAAGGGTGGTCCGTCCGGTCCCGGCATCGCCCATCTCTGGCACATGCCTGGACATACCTACGACAAGCTCCAGCGATATGCGGATGTGGCCTGGCAGCAGGAGGCCTCGGCCCGGGTGGACCACGCTCACATGATCCGCGCCCGGATTCTCCCGGATCAGATTCACAACTACGCCCACAACCAGGAATGGCTGTCCCGTTCCCTGAGTCACCTGGGCCGCGCCACCGAGGCGGCCGACATCGCCCAGAATCTCACCGAACTTCCCCGGCATCCAAAATGGAACCACCTCGGCAAAGGCGGTTCATCCTCCGCCTATGGCCGGACCCGGTTGGCCGGTGCCCTGCTGAAGTGGGAGCTTTGGGACCGGGCCATCACGGAGGCCGAATCGGGTCACCTCGAAACCACGGACAACCGGGAACACGAGACCTTGCGCCTGTTCACCCTGGCCTATGCCCGGTTGCTGAGGACCGGTGAAACCAACGGCGTGGGCGAAGTCGTCGCCGAGCTTGAGAAACTGCGAGCGGCGACCGCCGTGGAACGAGCGAAAGCCGCCGACGAAGCCGAGTCGAAGGCCCGCAAGGACAAGAAGAACCGTGATGAGATCGGACGGGCCATGGCGGAAGCGATGCTGGCCTACGAGAAGGACACGTTGCCGGTGGACGAAGCCGTGACCGAACTGCGTGGGTGGCTGGCCGTCTATGCTCAGGCCCCGGAAGAGGCGAAGGAGTTGTTTGAGCAAGCGAAGCGGATGCCGAAGACCCGCCTGGCCTACGCCTGGCTCAAGGCAGGTAAACCGGACTGGGCGGAGAGTGCGGCCCGTGAAGCGGCGGCGACGTCCACCAACCAGCTGCATGAATTGGCGGTGCGTTGCGACATTCTCTGGCAGATCGGCAAGACCAACGAGGCCAAGGAGGCTTTCGCGTCCGTGCGGGCCGCTGCGGGCGTTGCGGAAACCGGCCTCCCGGTGCTGAAACGATTGCGGGCGGTCGCCGACTCCCTGGGTATCACGGGCGACTGGCGCAATCCGTATCCAGTTCCGACCGACACCGGAAGCCGTCCGCCGCTCGACACGCTGGGTCCTCGCTTCTGGAGCCCCTATCAGGCTCCGGCTTGGAGATTTGCCAAGGGCGATGGCGGTGCCTTGGCGTCGACGGATTTCAGCGGCCAACCGTATTTGTTGATCTTCTATCTCGGCCACGGGTGCCCGCATTGCATCGAGCAGTTGAAGGCGTTTGGACCGGCGGCCGGCGATTTTACCGCCGTGGGAATCCCGATCGTGGCGATCAGTCTCGATGCACCGGAGGACCTTCCATGGACCGCGCGACGGGCGGGGACCGATGGTAAGACGCCGTTCCCGGTGGTATCTGACGAAACGAAGGCCGGCTTCAAGGCATTCGGGGCGTATGACGACTTCGAGGATCGGGCGTTGCATGGAACGTACCTTGTCGATGCCGCCGGGCGGGTGCGCTGGCAGGACATTGGCGCCGAGCCGTACACCGAGGTGAAGTTTTTGCTGGGTGAGGCGAAACGGTTGCTTGGGACGTCCAGGAGCCTGGCGGCGACGAGTGGCGGACGGTGATGCCACGTCGTTTTTTCGGTGGACGGCCATGCTATCGTCGTGGGGTTGAAGACGAGCGAAATGCCTCACTTGTTACCGCCTCGGGCGGAGATGGAACGGGCCTTCTCGACCCGCGATCCCGGTTACGATGGCGTGTTCTTCACGGCGGTCCGGACGACGGGGATTTTCTGCCGACCCTCGTGTCCCTCACGTCCCAACCTGGAAAACGTCGAGTTCCTACCCTCCATGAAAGCCTGTCTCTTCGCCGGGTATCGTCCTTGCAAACGGTGTCAGCCGGAGACGGTGGACGGAACCCTGCCGCCCTGGGTGGCGGAGTTGACGAGCCGGATCGAGGCATCCCCGGAGATCCGCTGGACCTCGGCAGATTTGGGATCGCTCGGTGTGACCCCGGAACGGGCGCGCCGCTGGTTTCAGTCGCACTACGGGATGAGCTTCGCCGCCTGGTGCCGGGCGCATCGATTGGGTTCGGCGTTCACCCGCCTGCGCGAGGGTGGCACGGTGGACGACGCGACCTTCGACGCGGGATTCGAATCCCACAGCGGGTTTCGGAACGCTTTCCAGCGAACCTTTGGTGCGCCGCCTGGAAAGGCACTCGCGACGACAGAACGTATCGTGGTGACCCGGATCGAGAGTCCACTGGGTCCATTGCTCGCGGCTGCGCGGGACGGTGGGGTCTGTCTGCTGGAGTACACCGATCGTCGCATGCTCGAACACAACCTGGCGGAGATGCGTCGCCGGTCCGACGGAGCGGTGGTGCCGGGCACGCATCCCCATCTGGACGGACTTCGGCGTCAATTGACGGAGTATTTCGACGGGACTCGGCGCGTCTTTGAAGTGCCCGTCGAACCGCGGGGAACGGCGTTTCAGGAGCGCGTGTGGGCGCAGCTTCAACGCCTTCCTCATGGCGAGACGGTCAGTTACGACGAACTCGCGTTGCGGATCGGACAACCCACCGCGCAGCGAGCGGTGGCACGGGCGAATGGGGCCAACCGAATCTGCATCCTGATTCCGTGCCATCGCGTCATCGGCAAGGACGGCACACTGACAGGGTACGGCGGCGGGCTGTGGCGAAAGCGACTGCTGATCGAACTGGAACGGACCGGTTCGCTGCCGGGTGGATCCTGGGCGGGGTCCGAGGTGGGCGAAGAGCAAGGGATGCCACCCGTTCGTTCCTGACCTGCTGACGGACCATAAACCGGGGCGCGAGAAGGGGAACAAGCGGCCCTTATCCCGGCCTTTTCCCCGAGCTCTCCTGGGAACAACCCGGCCGGTAGGGGGTCACTGCGCACTCGACACCCCCTCTCTGGGCAACAGAGTTCTGGGGCATGCCGATGATCTCGCCCCAAGTCCGCGAACAAGTTCGCGCCGCGAGCGATATCGTGGAGATCATCCAGTCCTATATGCATCTCCGCCGGGCCGGCGGGAACTTCGTCGCGCTCTGTCCGTTCCATAAAGAGAAGTCTCCGAGCTTCCACGTCAGCCCGAGCCGTCAGATGTACCACTGCTTCGGATGCCACAAGAGCGGCGACGTCTTCCGGTTCATCCAGGACTACGAGAACATCTCCTTTCCTGAAGCCGCCAAGCGCCTCGCCCACCGTGCCGGCATCACCCTCCAATTCGACGAATCCCCTGCCCAACGCGACGACCGGGCCGCCAAAGATCAGCTCCGCGACATTCACGAACAGATCACCCGCCGTTGGCAGCAATCCCTCGCCAATGACGCAGCCGGCCAGGTCGCCCGTGATTATCTCGCCAAACGTCGCGTCGGCCCCGAGGCCGTCACCCGCTTCCGGCTGGGCTACGCCCTCGATGCCTGGGACGACACGGTCAATTGGTCGCGGTCTAAGGACTGGGAACCTGGGCTGGTCGAGCAGGCTGGGCTGATCGTGCCTCGCGATCCCAATGACCGGGCCCGCGGGTACTACGACCGGTTCCGGGGTCGGCTGATGTTTCCCATCTGCGACGAGCAGGGCCGGGTGGTGGCGTTCAGCGGACGGATCCTCGCTGGGGACGATAAAGTCGCCAAATACCTCAATTCTCCGGAGACTCCCCTCTTCACCAAGAGCCGCGTCCTGTACGGCTTGGACAAAGCCCGGCGCGCGATCCTGGATGCCGGGTCCGCCATCATCTGTGAGGGCCAGCTGGATCTCATCGCCTGCCACATGGCCGGCGTGGAGAACATGGTGGCTCCCCAAGGCACGGCGCTGACCAGCGAACACCTCCGCATCCTCCGGCGTTACACGCAGGAAGTCATTCTGTGCTTCGACTCCGACAACGCTGGGCAAAAGGCCACCGCCCGCATTCTCGATGAACTGGTCGGGAGCGGGATCTCCATCCGGGTGATCACCGTTCCGGCACCCCACGACCCGGACAGCTTCATCCAGGAACACGGCGGGGATGCCTTCCGTCAGTTGGTCGCGGGTGCCCGGGATTTCTTCGACTTCTACCTCGATTTCCTGTGCCAACGGAACGACGCCACCTCTGATCGTGGGCAACTGGCGGTTCTGGAGGCGATGGCGGTGGCCCTGCTGAAGACGGAGAACGAAGCGTTGCTCGACCGTTACGCGCAGAAGACCAGCATGGCACTGGCTGCCGCGGGTGGCGTCGCTCCGTCGCCCGACGCCGTGCGTGCCGAATTTCACAAGCGGCTTCGAAGACCCGCCCAGCCGGGGTATCCGAGGTCGGCGGGTTTCAGCCCCGGCGGTGGTGGGCCAACGCGGTATTCCCCGTATGCAGCCGCCAACCCACCGGCCAGCCGAACGTCCGCCGCGACGACGCCCAAGCCTGGTTCCTTCGGGCCCCCGACTCCCAATGAGATGTGGCTGCTGAAGTTGACGTTTCTGGCGGATGAATACGCCGGTTGGCTGGCGCTGCACCTGCACCTTCAATGGTTACGGCATCCCCTGGTCCGTGAACTCCTGGGTCGCCGGCTCGCATTGCACCACGCCTCCTCCTGGCACAGTCCCGCAGCGTTTCTCGGGGAACTCGAAGAGGACGCCCTCCGAAGCATGGCGTCCGAGGCCATGACCGACACCCGGACCATCCCCAACCCGGAACAGCAGCTCATCGACCTCGTCACCCGCCTACGGAACACTTGGATCGACGAACGGATTGCCCAGACCTCGATCCGTTCGTCGTTACCCAACCTGACCGACCCCGACCGGAACGCGCTCCTTCAGGAGTTGCTCCAGCTTCGCAAAGCCAAACGTGAACCGCTCATGGCGCGGCTGAACGACGACACCGCGGCCGATGGGGGATAGGGCCGCAGGCAGGAGGCGGGCCACCGCCGGCTATGAACACACCGCGCCTAAAAAGGTAAGCGAAACGTCTAGTTGACAGAACGTACGCGTCGGGCGTACAAAAATATCACATCCAAGACGTGAGGTCGGCCGCTCCGAAGGGAGAGACCGGGGCTCGCCGTGATGGGTGGCTCGGTTGTTCCAAGTCGTACTGCCATGAAGTTGAATTCGAAGTTTGCCCAGACAGTCGCCACCGCGCTTGACGCGTTCGAGAAGATGCTTCGGGACGGCCAGCGCCGTCGGGGCGTTCTCCTGGCTGAACTTTCGTTGCTTCGGGCCAAGCATCAGATCATTGGGGCGACCGAAGATGTTCGCTGGCTGGAGACCCAGTTCATCGACCCGCGCGAATCCGAGCTCACCGCGCTTGAGATCCAGCTGAAGCTCTTCCAAGAGAAGATTTTGGAAGTACGGCGACAAAGCTTTGAGCCGGAACCCGCACCAGCTCCTGTTCCCAAAGTCATCACGGTTCCCTCCATGATTTGGATCGAGACTGGCTCGCCACACATCCTTGCGCTGACGGCCTAGCACTACAGCGACACTTCCGGCCAAAGAGCCTTCCGGGCTCTTCCAGCGTGGCAGCGGCTTCCAGCCGCTGTGTCAGTCCGCGATCCATTTCTTCGAAAGTGTCGCTGTAGTGCTAGGCGGGGTTCCACTCGGCGATGTCCCGCAGTCGAACGACCCGGCCCGGGGTTCCAAGACGCTGGTGGACCGCTTCGACCGCATCGTAGGGCGCGGGCGTGGGTCCCAACAGCACCAGTTCGGTTGGCCACAGCAAGGTTGCGACCTGGGTCAAGTCAGTGATCCGCAGGCAATTCAGCATCTCCAGGGCAGGCCCTCTCCCATCCTTTTCTCCGGGCGCATTCTGGGTCGATGGCGGGTTTTCCAGGAACACCGTCCGAATCCTGCCATCCAACAGAGCGGCGTAGAGAACGACCGCGGCCATCTCACCCCGACCGGCCAAGCAGATCCGATCTGGGTCGATGCCGGGCAACTGACGGACGGCTTCGATGCCGCGAAGCGTGTCCCAGACGCGCATGGAGGCGATGGTGCGTCCTGTCCAAGCCGACGCTCGGCGCAAATGCCAGTTCAGATCTTCACCCCACGCGGTGTCGCCGACCCCGCGCACGTCGAGTGCGACGCGGGCCCAGGGTTCCTTCAATCGGAGCAGGAACGAGCGCGTGTCCCAGCGTCCTTCGCCGGGAAGGCGAAGCCCGATCAGCGCCGCGGCGGGCTGGGGCAGGGGCTTTCGATGGAGGCACTGGGCGTGCAGGCGCCATCCAGGCTCGGAGGTGAATCCGAAGCGGTAGCCGGCCGCATCTTCGTCGAACTCGTATTCGATCTGGGTATCGAGCGCGGGCGGGTCTTTCGGGAAGGCACCGAAGGTTTTCTGTCGAAGGGCCTCGGTCACCCGGCGACGGTGCTTGGCCAAGGCGGTGGCGTCGGCGAGTTCCGGCAGAACGGGAGGCACGAAGAAGTCGTCCTGGATTGTGGCAGTGCGGGCGCCGGCGGGAATGCCGTTCACGAACACCTTCAGCTTCTCCAACGTTTCCTGGGATTCGGGGCGCGCATCAAGATCGCCGATGGTGGTGGCTGGGATCTCCTTGCCTTGGAGATGTCGCGCGAACCACGAGAAGATCTCGGTGCGTGAGCGTTCGTGGTAGGAGTGACCGCCTGGGGTTTCGACCAGGCGCAGGTTCTGAAGCGCTTCGAGTTTCTGGTAGATGCGCGCCACCTGTTGATGGATCTGACGAATGGATTCGATGGTGAAGATGCCGTCCTTGTCGGCGGACGCGATCATCAGAGCGCGCGGAGCCACCAAGGCGCCGACGTCGGCGAGGTCCCAGCGGTAGGTATTGGTCCACCACATGCAGTCGCAGTGGCCGTCGATGGTCCGGTCGTGCACGTGAGAGAAGACGGTGGCGGTGCCGCAGACAGGAGCGGCGGCGCGGACGCGTTCATCGGCGGCGGCGACCCACCACGAAGTGGCGCCTCCGCCGGAGATGCCGGTGACGCCGAGGCGTTCGGGGTCAACTTCAGGGCGATGGGCAAGCAGGTCGAGGCCGCGGATGCCGTTCAAGGTTTCGATGCCGGCGGGCGAGTAACCGCGGGAATACCAATGCCACCAGCCTTCGCGGTAGCAGCCATGATGGAAGCCTTCGATCTCGCCGAGTTGGATCGTTTCAACGACGAGGCAGGCGAAGCCGAGTTCGGCGAAGCGCCGGCCCTGGGCCTGGTAGGCGACCTTTTGGTTTCGGGAATGGCCGCAGACGTAGAGGACTCCAGGAACTCGCCCTTGGCGGCGTTTGGGTAGGTAGAGATTGGCGGTGACGGGGAGGCCGGGCCAGCTCTCGTAGTAGAGCTTTTCGACGCGGTAGTACTCCCGCTCGATCACGCCCGTGACGGTGACGGGCGGAGGGTCGCGGTGTTCCGTCCACCAGGTGTCGAGACCGAGCATCTCACGCCACCGGGCACGGCGGGCGGGGAGCTCGTGCCGCCATTGTTCGGCGCTGGGAAGATCCGTGACCGCACGGCGCGTGATCTGGGCAGCCTCGGAGGACAGATAATCCCGGATGTTGCCCGAGCCCACGAACCGGCTGGTGATGGCGGTTGGAGTGGTTTGGGGTGACGACGCGCCCGCGGTGGAAAAGGGATGGGTGAACGGGGCCAAGCTTCCCAAAGCCACGCCGGATTGCAGGAAACGACGGCGGTTCATGTCCGGGAAGGTAGGTCAGGAACGGCGCGCGTGGCGAAGCCTGATTCTGTCGGCTGGGCGGTCGCCCCGGCTGCCAGTGCTGGAGATTGCTGCTTCACCGTCAGATCAATGCTCGGTCAACACGAAGCCGACGCTGTGCTGACCTCCAGGCAACCGTGAAGCCAAAGCGGCGTCGTGCCGCCGCAGTCCATGGCTGTCGCTCGACTCCCGGGGTATTTTGAGGGAAGCAATGCTGCCTTGGCTCACGCGACCTTTGCCGCGGCCTGGGCTGCCTGGTCGAGCGCCGTGGCGATGGGGCGCCAATCGGGTAGGGAATCGCCCATCAGACCCTTAAGGACGGCACTTGAGGCTCCCCACATATTGGGATGAGGCTCACTGAAGGCGGCATCCAGCGATGCTGGCTCGGGCTGGCGATGGAGGATCGCGAGGGCACCCGCCAGGTGAAGCGCCGCCTCAGCCAGGCTGGTTCGACATTCCGGATCAAAGCCGGCTTCGCCGAGCACACGGGCTCGTCGCAAGGCATGTTGGCATCGGAGGTGGCCGGCCTGGCAGCGTTGGATTTCTTCGGGAGTCAGTGGCGGCGGCGTTGTTTCACCTGAGAGGGACAAGGGTCGATCGGTTGGGCTTGCCCGGAGCAGCAAACCGCTGGCGATCAGACGGTCAATGGTTTCCTGGGTTTGCCGGTCGATCACCTCCACCGCAGGCAGGTGATCCGGCAGCGTGGCCGGTCCTCCGCCGATTCGGGCGCAGAGTTCAGCGCGCAATGCCTCGATTCGGGCCCGCGCCCCGGTGGCGTCCTGTTCGACGACGAAATAGACTACCGGGGAGCCGCCATTGCTCTGTCGACGCTCAGTGCATGCCAGCAGGGATGGGCCGATCTTCTCGGCGGCGAAGCGGGCGAATGTGGTTGAGGGATCGAGGTCGAACTGTTTCCGCAGGTCTCGACGCTCGGTTTCGGCCCGTTGGGTGCTGCTACCGGGACCTTCGGGCGAACCCTCGGACGCGGAGGCTCCAACCAAGCTGCGGACGCGATCGATCATGGCCTGGCGACCGGAACCGATTGCGATGCGCTCGACCGAGCCGGGCTTGTCGAGGACCGATTCCGCCAGGGCCCGTTTGGTGGCGAGCGTCGACAGCATCCGATGCTCGATGGTGTTCTCCGAGATCAGATGGAGGACGGTCACGGGGCGGGTTTGGTTCTTTCGCCAGGCCCGGGCGATGCGTTGTTCCAACTTGGCGGGATTCCACGGCAGATCGCAGTTCACCACGACGCTTGCATTCTGGAGGTTCAGGCCGGTGGCTCCGGCGTCGGTGGTCAGAAAGGCGAGGCAATCGGGATCGGACTTGAAGGTATTGATTTCGGCCCGGCGCGCCTTCTGCGGGACGCTTCCCGTGTGCCAGGCATGGCGGATGCCATTCTCCAGGCACCAGTCACGGACCAATTCGAGCATGCGCTCCCATTCGGAGAACACGATGACCTGGGTTTCATTGTCGCGGCATTCCTCGAGGATACGGGCGAGTTCCTCAAGCTTGGGGCAGGTTCGATCCCCGGGATCCAGTATGAAGGGGGTGTCGCAGGTCATCCGCATCATGCCCAGATGGATCAGGAGCCTGTCCTGTTCCTTCTCGGTGAGTTGGCGACGCTGGGCGATCTGGATGAGTCGCACCACCTCCGCCTCGTACCCGCCGTACGCCTTCTTCTGGGCTTCGCTCATCGCGACCATCAACTGCCGGTCCGTACGCGGCGGCAGTTCGGTTTCGACCTCGGCTTTACGTCGGCGAAGGAGTATTGGCCGCACGCGCTCGTGGAGTTGGGAGAGGTTCTTGCACGCGACAGGCCGCCCTCGATTGTCGAAGTCGTAGAAGTCGCGATTGAACCGGAAGAGCGGGCCCAGGATGGCCGGGTCCAGGAAGTCGACCAGCGACCGGAGTTCGTCGATGCGGTTCTCGATGGGCGTTCCGGTCAGGACGAAGGCGTACCGGCTTCGCAGCCGCTTGATCGTGAGAGCAGTCCGGGTGTTCCAGTTCTTGATCCGCTGGGCCTCGTCGAGAATGACCACGTCGGGTCGGAGGATGTCATTGATCTCCGAGAGGTCGGGCACGACCTGTTCGTAGTTCATGACAATGAAGAAGGGCTTGGGCGTCGCAGGAACCTCGGATTGGGGCGAAGAATCGTCCTCTGCGAACGACCGGAGGAATGCGACCCGGCGATGGCGACCGCCGTAGACTAGGTGACAGTCTAAGGGGGTGAATCGCCGAATCTGCTCTTCCCACTCGGCTTTGAGGGAGGCGGGCGTGACGACGAGTACCCGCTGGGCTTTGCCGAGTCGGTGCAACAACGCACAGGCGGCGATGGCCTGGATGGTCTTGCCCAACCCCATTTCATCGGCTAGCAGCGCCCGTTCCGTGAAGGCGAGA
>Ga0209181_10000517_pt1 | contig 71965 bp, 64 predicted proteins | sample MAT05_FD_187208 | JGI IMG/M metagenome (GOLD analysis project Ga0209181, IMG submission 187208) | Freshwater microbial communities from Lake Fryxell liftoff mats and glacier meltwater in Antarctica - MAT-05 (SPAdes) (version 2) | ecosystem: Environmental > Aquatic > Freshwater > Ice > Liftoff... | reverse complement strand
GCATCTTTATCTCGATGTCCCCGCGTTGGGACACCAGCCGCGCACCGGCAGGGTATCGCGCCGTGACGATTACGACGCATACCGATGTGCAGATATGGTGGGATTTGCTAAAAAGCGATCCTGCGGCGTATGGTGCCCGCAAAGACGAGTATACCGAGAAAATGCTCCGCAATATTGAGCGGGCGATCCCCGGATTCCGCGCTGGTATCGAGTTTATGATGCCCGGCACCCCTGTCACCTATGAATTTTACACGGGACGACATTTGGGCATGGTTGGGGGTTTTCCGCAAACATCCCTATTTAAGGCGCGTAATCCCTTGACGGGCTTGCCCAATGCACGCTTGGTGGGCGATTCGATATTCCCCGGACAATCGACGGCAGGGGTGTCCTTGGGCGCGTTGCGGGTGGCGGCGGATATCCAACGACATCTGCCTGTCTTGACCCGTGAGCGGCGCTTGGAAGGCGTCAGCGGCGCGAAACAGGTGCAGCCATGACCGAACCTGTTGTGCTTTGGTGGTTGCGCCGAGATTTACGTCTTGACGACAATATGGCGCTGAATGCCGCTTTGACCACTGGCATGAAGGTGTTACCAGTCTTTATTCTTGATCCCATGTTGCTCAAAGGTGAACGTTTTAGCTTGCCGCGCTTGAAATTTATGCTGGCGGGCTTAGCGGCATTGCGCGATGAACTGCTCGCTTTGGGGAGTGATTTACTAGTGCGACGAGGTGATCCCCTACAGGTGTTGCCGTCGTTGGTGAGTGAATTCAGCGCAACTGCTGTCTACGCGAATCGCGATTATTCTCCGTATGCCATCCGACGCGATCAGCAGATGGTGGCGGCATTGGCGGTACCTTTGCATTGGTTTGATGATGCCGTGTTGCACGCGCCAGCAGAGACGCTGAAAGGTGATCGTACCCCCTATGTGGTATATAGCCCGTACAAACGCTTGTGGCTGACCCTGCCGAAAATGTCCCCGTTGCAAGAGTTCAACGGGAACGGTAAGTTCCGTAATTTCAGCGGTGTGGATATCCCCACATTGCCGAGTTTAAGCGATCTCGGCTTGCCTGAGACGATTGCGGTTCCGAAAGCAGGGGCGCAAGAGGCGATGCGTCGTTTGAATCAGTTCACTGAGCGCGCCATTTTCAATTATGCGGTGGCGCGTAATGATTTGACGGCGAATCCGTTTGATGATGGCGCGAGTGCTGATGTAAGCTCCGGCTTGTCCCCCTATTTTCGTTTCGGGATGCTCTCTCCCCGCCAAGCCTATGCTGCCGCGCTGGAGGCGCGTCTTGTTGCCCCGACGACAGCGGCACAGGACTCGGTGGATATGTGGGTCAGTGAACTAGCGTGGCGCGAGTTTTACACGCAAATCCTTTATCGGTTTCCGCATGTCTATAACACCAGCTTTCGAGCAGAATATGAACGGGTAGAGTTTCGGCAAGATGCCCATGAGTTGCGCGCTTGGCAGCAAGGGGAGACCGGTTATCCGGTGGTGGATGCCGCGATGCGCCAGATGAACAGCATCGGCTGGATGCACAATCGTGCCCGCATGATTGTTTCCAGCTTTTTGACGAAAGATCTGCTCATTTATTGGCGCGAAGGCGATGTTGCCTTCATGAAGGCGCTCATTGATGGCGATCCTGCTGCCAATAACGGCGGTTGGCAATGGGCGGCGGGCACAGGCACGGATGCCCAACCCTATTTCCGTATCTTTAATCCGGTGTCGCAATCGCAAAAATTTGACCCTGATGGTGCTTATATCCGTCGTTGGGTGCCAGAATTGCGTGGTGTTCCCAATGCCTTCATTCATGAGCCATGGACGATGGCGTCGCCGCCTAATAACTATCCCCCGCCCATTGTCGATCATAAGTTTGCGCGGGAACGCACGTTAAACGCTTTCAAAGCCATCAAATCAGAATAGGTGCAGTTTTCGCTATGGAACACATCATGAAAGGATTCAAGCTATGCCAAACGCATTGATTTGGGGGGCTTCGGGTGGGATCGGCGGGGCGTTGGCGCGCTTGCTGAAAACGCAAGGATGGGGGGTGTATGCGGTCGCGCGTGATGAGTCGAAAATATTCGAGGGTGTCGATTTTAGCTGCACGTTCGACGCTGGCGATGGTTATAGTATTCAAGCCGCGATTAGCCAAATTGCTACGCAAACGACCGAACTTGATTTGGTGGTCTATGCTGCCGGAGGGTTAAGGTTATCTTCGCTAGAAGATACAGAGATGTCGCTATGGAAAGAGATCATGAATGCGAATTTGACGGGTGTGCAACAGACTGCCCGTGCGAGTTTGCTGCTGTTGAAAGAAGACGGGCATATGATGATTCTTGGTGCCTATGTCGAAAAGATCACGTTGCCCCGCTTTGGCGCTTATGCGGCGGCTAAAGCAGCGTTAGAACCGCTGGTGGCGGTGCTGGCAAAGGAGCAACGGAAACGCAAATTCACGTTGGTACGCCCGCCAGCGGTGGCGACACCCTTTTGGGCAGAATTGCCGATCAGTGTGCCCAAGAATGCGCTGACACCGGAATTTGTCGCCGAGGCAATGCTGGCACGCTATGAATCGGGTGAGACCGGATGGCTTGATCTATAACGGCTTTAGGGAATAGGATGATACAATCGTCGGCAAAAATCGGATCCGCTTGAGGAAACCAGCTTATGACCCCGGCACGTCGCGATGATTGGATTGATGAGGATGAATATCCCGATGATGAGGATGTCGAGGATTTTGGCGATGACTCGCCGCCTGATAACCATCCGCTCACGATTGGCTATGTAGGCGCACGCCCGCCCTTTTGGACGGTGGGGCGCTTGGTCTTGTTGGTGATTGTCGCGATCATACTAGTTGCGTTGTTATTGCCGTTACTTTTGCCTTTGCTGTGATCGTCAGTCGCCTAAAATGTCGCCGCTTGACATATGGCGTCGCCGCGCTATCCTTAACGCCATGATTTCAAACGTGATGTTGTTTAGTCGTATCCGCCGTCGCCATACTCAACCTGAGTTTGGGGATATTGACGTTTACAGCGGCTAACAACGCGCTTTTCAGTGAATGTATAAACCCCGAACATGTTCGGGGTTTTTTATTTCAGCCCCTTACAGTTGCTCGGAATAAACATTTTCGGGATATCGAAATCAGCACAAGGCGTGTCATTTAGTGGTGTTATCAGGCGGGTGTGGACTCGCAAGTATGTAGGAGCTTGGCAAGCACATGGCGAACAAGGAAGTCAAAAAAGTCGTATTGGCGTATAGTGGCGGTCTCGATACCTCGGTGATCGTAACGTGGTTACGTCAGAATTATCAATGTGAAGTTATTTGCTTTACGGCGGACTTGGGGCAAGAGGAAGAACTCGATGGCTTGGAGGCGAAAGCGATCAAGACGGGGGCGAGTAAGCTCTATATCCGTGATGTGCGTGAAGAATTCTTGACGGATTTCGTGTATCCGACGATGCGCGCGGGGGCAGTATATGAACGTGATTATTTGCTAGGTACGTCGTTCGCGCGTCCTTTAATCGCCAAGCATCTTGTGGATATCGCTGAAATTGAAGGTGCCGATGCCATTGCGCACGGTTGCACGGGCAAGGGCAACGATCAGGTGCGCTTTGAAGTCACAGCGATGGCGTTGAACCCCAAGCTGAAGGTGATCGCCCCATGGCGCGAATGGGATATTCGTAGTCGTGAAGATGCCATCGCCTATGCCGAAGAATTCAATGTGCCGATCACCGCGACGCTGAAGTCGATTTACAGCCGAGATCGCAACTTATTCCATTTAAGCCACGAGGGGGGTCCCTTAGAAAATCCTTGGAACGAACCCGAAGAAGACATGTTCCAGCTCACTGTCGGACCGGAAGCCGCGCCCGATCAAGCTGAATATTTGGAGATCGAATTCTTGCAAGGGACGCCGGTTGCCGTCAATGGCGAGTATCTGCCCCCTGTGGAGCTATTCATCAAGATCAACCAAATGGGTGCCAAGCATGGCATTGGTCGCATGGATATGGTGGAAAATCGTTTGGTTGGCATGAAGAGTCGCGGTGTATACGAAACCCCGGGCGGCACCATCTTGCACCGCGCGCATCAATTGTTAGAGAGCATCTGCCTCGATAAACACACGATGCACTATAAGGACATCCTCGCTGTTAAATACGCTGAATTGGTTTACAACGGCTTGTGGTATACCCGCTTGCGCGAAAGTTTGGATGCTTTTGTAAAGGTAACGCAAGAAAACGTAACGGGCACAGTACGTTTGAAACTCTACAAAGGCAACATTATCAGCGCTGGGCGCAAGAGTCCGTTTAGCCTGTATCGTGAAGATTATGCCTCGTTCGGCGAAGAAAACGTCTATGACCAAAAAGATGCCGAAGGCTTTATTCAGTTGTTTGGGTTGCCCGTGAAGGTGGAGGCATTGCTGTCCATTGATGGGGGTGGCGCAAGCCGGTATCGGCAGCCAGACTACAGCAAATTCAAACGAGATTAAGCCATGACGTTATGGGGTGGCGCATTTTCTGAGCCGTCAGACGAGCATCTGCGGCGCTTGAACGATAGTATTGCCTATGATCAGCGGATGGCTGAGCAAGATATCGCGGGCAGTATCGCTTATGCCCACGCCATTGCCGCCGCCGGGGTGATCACCGCCGAAGAAGCCCAACAGATCGTCGCTGGACTGGCGATGATCAAAGCCGAATTTGTCGCCGGAACCTTTGAACTCAAGCCGGGCGATGAAGATATTCACACTGCTGTTGAACGTCGCTTGACGGAGATCGTGGGGGCGGTCGGTGGCAAATTGCACACAGGGCGCAGCCGTAACGATCAAGTGGCGACGGATTGGCGTTTGTGGACGATGGCGGCAATCGACGCATTGAAGGGGCAACTGCTGCACTTGCAAACCGCTTTTGTGGATCGCGCTGAAGACCATGTTGAAACGCTTATGCCGGGCTATACCCATTTTCAGCCAGCCCAGCCGATCACAGTCGCCTATTGGCTGATGAGTACCTTTTGGATGTTGGCGCGGGATGTCGAACGTTTGGATGATGCGCGCCGACGGGTGGCAGTGAGTCCTTTGGGGGCAGGGGCATTGGCAGGGACGCCATTTGGGGTCGATGTGGCGGCGCTGGCAACGGCACTCGGCTTTGCTTCGCATAGTCAAAACGGACTTGATGCCATTAGTGATCGTGATTTCGTGGCAGAAACCTTGTTTGTGCTGGCACTCACAGGGGTACATCTCAGCCGTTTGGGTGAGGATGTAGTCTTGTTTAGCAATCCAGCGTTTGGCTATATCACCCTTGATGATCGGTACAGCACTGGTTCCAGCATCATGCCACAAAAACGTAATGCCGACCCGATGGAACTGACGCGCGGTAAAGCAGGGCGGCTGATTGGCAATTTAACAGGGTTACTGGCGACCTTGAAAGGGCTGCCAACCGGTTACAACAAAGACATGCAAGAAGATAAAGAATCGCTTTTCGACTCGGTGGATACGCTTAAGCTGATTTTGCCCGTCATCACGGCGATGGTGCGCACACTGAAGATCAACCCCGATAAACTGCGGGCGGCGCTTGATCCGGCGATGCTGGCGACCGATCTTGCAGATTACTTGGTTGATAAAGGCTTGCCTTTCCGCGAGGCACATCATGTCAGCGGGCGGGCGGTACGATTGGCGGTGGAAAAAGGGATAACGCTTTCCGACCTCAGCCATGAGGATTTGAGTGGGCTGTCATTGTTATTTGCGCCAGATGTGCTTGCGGTCTTTAATTTCGAGGCATCGGTGGCACGACGCAAGTCACCCAATGGCACGGCACCAACAGCAGTTCGTCAACAGATCCAAAATGCTCGTCAATGGTTGCAAACACAAGGCACTTGAGGTCGTGATGGAGAGTGGTCAAGCATTGTGCGGAATATCTAGCGCTACCCTGTCAATCTGCACGAATTTGGAAGCAACTTGCCCAAAGCCATTGACACGTTTAGTGATTTTGGTTACGCTGGATTACATTGTTTTGGATGGTTGATATAAACAACGCGAAAACCATGACTCAACGACTCAATTTCAAGATGCTCAGCCTTAGCATTATCGTAGTCCTTAGCGTACTCGTCCTTATTCAGGGCGGGGTATAGGGGCTTGGCTGGTGTGCTGAAGTAGATGCAGCAAACACGAGTTAATAAAGCCCCCGACTAGGGGGCTTTTTGTTAGTATGTCTATAAGGATGATAGCGCAATCATGTTGGGCAATGTTTTAGGGCAAGCAGAGACAATGGATTTCCAGAAATTATCCCCGACCAGTCCTTGGACGGAGCCGTATCAGGCTTCGTTTGAGGCGAGTCATCGCGGGGCAATGCAGCAAAGTGCCTTCGACCGCGAAAGCCAGCGCCCGACACTGGACGCGCTTTCCGACATCTACAACCGGTTTTCGCCGACCGGGTAGATCGCCGGAAAGCGTTTTTCTTTTATATGGAGGAGTTTCAAAACAATGACAGCTCAATGGATGTGGCGAAACGGTGAATTTATTCGCTGGGAAGATGCAAATGTGCATGTCACCACGCACGCCTTACATTATGGTTCCAGTGTTTTTGAAGGGGTGCGTGCGTATGCCACACCGCAAGGACCGGCAGTTTTTCGTTTGAAAGAACACACCCACCGTTTGTTTAATTCGTGCAAGATCGCCCGTTTGAGTTTGTCATACACCGAAGATGAATTTAATGAGGCGCTGAACGAAACCGTGCGCCGCAATGGACATGAGGCGTGCTATATCCGCCCGTTGGTGTTTCGCGGTGCCGGGCCATTAGGGATCGAAGGACGCAAAAACCCAATCGAAGCGGTCATTTTCACGCTGGAATGGGGGCGCTATCTAGGGCAAGAGGCAATTGAGCAAGGGGTTGATGTGCAAGTTAGTTCATGGCGGCGGATGGCTCCTGATACTGGGGCATCGATGGCGAAAATTGGCGGTCAATACGTCAACAGTCAGTTGATCACGATGGAGGCGCATGATAACGGCTTTCACGAGGGCTTTGCGCTCGATTACAGCGGCAATGTGAGCGAAGGCGCAGGGGAAAATATTTTTGTCATTTATGACGGTCAGGTGTTTACACCCGGCATCGGTTCCTCAATTTTGAGCGGTATCACCCGTGACACCGTGTTGACCTTGTTTGCTGATCTTGGGTACACCGTTCGTTATGAGACTATCCCCCGCGATATGCTCTATATTGCTGATGAAATTTTCGTCACGGGTACGGCTGCGGAAATCACACCGGTACGTTCGGTTGATCGGATTCAAGTAGGCAGCGGAACACGCGGCGCGATTACCAAGCAGGTGCAAGATGCGTTCTTTGGAATTACATCGGGCACAATACCAGATAAACATGGTTGGCTGACCCCCGTCCGCCAGCCAGTTGCCGGCGATTAACTCTCGACAATGGTTATAGATTAAAAGGCGAAAAAACGATGCTACTCAGTGGCGCGGAAATTATCCTAGAGTGCCTCAAACGTGAAGGCGTGGATGTCATGTTTGGTTATCCGGGGGGCGCAATCCTGCCCACCTACGATGCCATGTCGAAATATCCTGAGATTCATCATGTCTTGGTTCGTCATGAACAAGGCGCAGCGCATATGGCGGATGGCTATGCCCGTGCCACTGGACGGGTAGGGGTGGCAATTGCCACCAGTGGCCCCGGCGCGACGAATTTGGTAACCGGTCTTGCCACCGCGATGATGGACTCCTCGCCGATTGTGTGTATCACCGGGCAGGTCACGCGCGGCGCGATTGGCTCGGACGCATTTCAAGAGACGGATGTCACTGGGGTGACGCTGCCTGTCACCAAGCATAACTATTTGGTGATGGATATCCATGAACTGGCGTACATTATCCGCGAGGCTTTTTACATCGCGCGGACGGGGCGACCGGGTCCGGTACTGATCGATGTCCCTAAAGATGTGCAAATCGAGAAGATTGAATTTGTTTATCCCGAAGAACCAATTCGTTTGCCCGGATACCGCCCACCCGCGCTTGCCAGTGAAGACCAAATTCAACAAGCGCTGGAATTGATTGCCCAAGCCCAGCGCCCCGTGATTTTGGCAGGGCATGGCATAATGCTTTCTGGCGCGGTGCGACAGTTACGAGAATTGGCGGAACGGGCACAAATCCCCGTTACGTTGACGCTGTTGGGTAAGGGGGCGATGCCAGAAGACCACCCGCTGACCATTGGCATGATGGGAATGCACGGCGAGGCAGCATCGAATCATGCTATTCAACAAGCTGATTTGCTGATTGCGCTGGGGATGCGTTTTGATGATCGTGTAACTGGCAATTTGAAGACGTATGCCCGCAACGCCAAGAAAATTCATGTTGATATTGATGCTTCTGAGATCAACAAGAATGTGCGCGTGGATGTGGGTGTGGTTGGGGATTTGCGTGCGGTGATGGATCAACTTTTGCCGGGGGTGAAACCGATGACGCACGCACCATGGCTTAATCAGATTCGCGATTGGCTAGAAGACAGCAATGAGCGCGACATCGTGTTTCGCGATTCCGGCGAACTATTGTTTGGCGCACATGTCATTAACGACCTGTGGAAGTTCACCGAAGGCAATGCGATCACGGTGAGCGATGTGGGGCAACATCAAATGCTGGAAGCACAGTATTATCCGCATCAGCGTCCGGCAACCATGATCACGAGCGGGGGATTGGGCACGATGGGTTTTGGCTTGCCCGCCGCGATTGGTGCCAAGTTTGGACGCCCAGAAGAAGAAGTGTGGGCGATTATCGGTGATGGTGGTTTCCAAATGACGTTGTGTGAACTGGCAACGGCACGACAGGAAAATATCAATATCAATATCGCCATCATCAACAATAACTTCCTTGGCATGGTGCGCCAGTGGCAAGAGTTCTTCTATGAAGAACGGTATCAGTCTACCCCCATGTTTAACCCTGATTTTGTGAAACTGGCGGAGGCGTATGGCATCCCGGCGATGCGCGTCACGAGCCGCGAGCAAATTGCCGAGGCAGTAGCCTTTGCCCGCAACTACAACGGTCCTACGCTCATCGAGTTTGTGGTTGAACAAGAAGAAATCGTCTATCCGATGGTGCCCTCTGGCGCTGATCTCGACAAGATGATCCGTCGCCCCAAACCGGGCGAAGAAGTCGTGAAGGAGCATAAATCATGACCGACCCCATCTCTAAAAAACACTTGTTGGTCGCGTTGGTGGAAAATAAACCGGGTGTCCTAAATCGGGTTGTGAGTTTATTTCGCCGTCGAAACTTCAACGTGGACAGCTTGACTGTCGGGCGCACTCACAAACCGCATATGTCGCGTATGACTATCGCTGTTGATGCAACACGCGGGGATGCCCTCAAAATCAAGATGAACCTGCTGAAATTGATCAGCGTGATCGATGTCGCTGAGGTGTCGATTGAACCGCATGTCAGCCGCGATCTAGCGCTGGTTAAAGTCCGGTCGAATGATGCTGAATCGCGCAATACCTTGACGCTGATTTGCGAGCATCATCCAGCGCGAATCGTCGATATTGGTCCTGAAGTGGCGATTGTGGAGATCACTGCTGCGGCAGATCAGGTCGAAGCGTGCATCCAAGAATTGCGGGCACTGGGGATTGTTGAAATGGTGCGAACGGGTGTCGTGGCAATGGGGCGAGGGACGCGCATCCTCGACTCGTCGTATGAGCCTGTGGTGACGACTTCGGCGGATGGTGTGCCCAAAGCGTTTGAAGTGTACAGCGTCTAGGTTTCTGTTTGGTATGATATATCGCTAGCGTCTTCGATGCTGCGTGACTCTTCACATTCATCCTGTGAAGGCGATCAAAAAGTGGCGGCTGTGCCCGCCACTTGGATGAAATTTAATGAACATACTGGAGCTTAGAATCTCATGGCAACAATGTATTACGAAAAAGATGCCGATTTATCCCTGCTTAATGGCAAGACCATTGCGGTAATTGGCTATGGCAGTCAAGGGCACGCCCATGCTTTGAACGCGCGTGATAGCGGTTGTAAAGTGATCATCGGGCTGCATGAAGGCAGCAAGAGCCGCGCGAAGGCACAGGCGGATGGGCTGGAAGTGCTATCGGTTGCCGACGCGACCAAAGCGGCAGATGTCGTTATGATCCTCGTCCCAGACACGATGCAAGCTGCGGTTTATGCTTCCGAGATTGGCGATAATTTGAAGCCGGGTGCGATGTTGATGTTCGCGCATGGCTTCAATATTCAGTACAACACCATTGTCCCACCTGCCAACGTTGATGTGACGATGGTCGCGCCGAAAGCGCCGGGTCATCGTGTGCGTGAAGTCTATACCGAAGGTGCGGGTACGCCCGGTTTGTTGGCTGTGCATCAGGATGCTACCGGTCATGCACACGCAATGGCATTGGCGTATGCCCGCGCGATTGGTTGCACCCGTGCGGGTGTCATTGAGACCACCTTCAAAGAAGAGACCGAGACGGATTTGTTCGGCGAACAGGTCGTGTTGTGTGGTGGCGTCACGGCGCTAGTACGCACTGCATTTGAAACCTTGGTCAAGGGTGGGTATCAACCGCAAATTGCCTACTTTGAATGCTTGCATGAGTTGAAGCTGATCGTCGATTTGATGTACGAAGGCGGTTTGAGCTACATGTGGTACAGCGTCAGCGACACCGCCGAATATGGTGGGTATACCGTCGGTGATGAGGTCGAAGAAGCAGTCAAAGAACAATTCGCGGGTGTCCTCGCCCGTATTCAAGACGGCACTTTTGCACGGGAATGGATCGCGGAAAACCAGAATGGTCGCCCCAACTTCCGTCCGCGTCGCCAGCGTGAACATGATTTGTTGATTGAAGAAGTGGGCGCGGAACTGCGCGATATGATGCCGTTCTTGAAGGCGAAACGAATCAAGCAGCAAGATTGATTTTGTTTTGAAATAAGCAAGATTTTGAGATAGTTGGGTATGGATCAAGGCTGCATTGACTGTGAAGGGGGGTGATCCTTTTGATCGACGATGGTCTTACCGACCTTCGCGTGGCGTTTGGTGATGTTTATTGGCGACAATGGCGGCATAACATAAAAGGATCACTCCCTGATGGAACCCAACATGATTGACAACAACGTCGTATTGATTTTCGATACCACCCTGCGGGATGGCGAGCAAAGCCCCGGCGCGACCCTATCCAGTGCTGAAAAACTGGAGATCGCCCGCCAACTTGCGAGTCTTGGCGTAGATATCATAGAAGCCGGCTTCCCGGCAGCTTCACCCGATGATTTGGCAGCAGTGCAGCGGATTGCGCGGGAAGTGGGTACGGCGACCGGCCCCACGGTTTGTGGACTGGCGCGTGCCGTCGAAAAAGATATCCGGGCATGTTGGGAAGGGGTCAAGGATGCGGCAAAACCGCGAATCCACACCTTTTTGGGCACGTCGGATATTCACCTGAAATACACCACCGGCATCACCCGCACTGAGGGGCTAGAGATGATCCGTAAAGCGGTAACGCTGGCACGGAGCTTGTGCGCGGATGTCGAATTTAGCCCGATGGATGCGGGGCGAACCGATCCGCAATACTTGATCGAAGTCTGTGCGGTGGCGGTCGAATGTGGAGCTACGACGCTCAATATTCCCGATACCGTCGGCTATGTGACCCCTGATGAGTGGTACGAAAAAATTTCAAACCTGATTGCAGAGACGCCCGGTGCGGGTGTCGGTAGTGGGGTGATTTGGTCGGTGCATTGCCACAACGATTTGGGGCTGGCGACTGCCAACACTTTGGCAGGGGTAGCGGCGGGGGCGCGTCAAGTCGAGGTCACGATTAACGGCATTGGTGAGCGCGCCGGCAATACCAGCCTCGAAGAAGTGGTGATGGCGCTGCATACCCGTTCTCCTTATTATGGCTTGCGCACAAATATCAACAGTCGCGAAATCGTCAAAACCAGTCGCATGGTCAGCAATTACACAGGCATGAGCGTGCAGGCGAACAAAGCGATTGTCGGCGCAAATGCTTTCTCCCACGAAGCGGGCATCCATCAAGATGGGATGTTGAAGAACGCCAGTACATTTGAGATTATGACTCCCGATAGTGTGGGGTGGTCGCAAAGCCGGTTGGTGTTGGGCAAGCACAGTGGACGCCATGCTTTGAAGGTGCGTTTGCAAGAACTGGGCTACGAAGTGGCAAAAGATCAGTTGAATTTGGTCTTTGCGCGCTTCAAAGACCTCGCTGACGCCAAGAAGAACGTCACTGATGCCGACTTAGAAGCATTGATGACCGATGAGTTGCAACAACCGACCGAATTCTTTAAGTTGCAAGACATCCAAGTGACCTGTGGCACGATGGGGATGCCGACGGCGACCGCAAAACTTATCAATATTGATGGGGTGGAATTCATCCATGCCGCAGTGGGGGTAGGCCCGGTTGACGCCTGTTTTAAGTCTGTTGATGATGTCGTTCAACGCCCGAATATCTTGATCGAATACAATGTCCATAGCGTCACGGAAGGTATTGATGCCCTTGGCGAAGTGACGGTGCGGATTGCTCTGCCCGATGGTTCGCGGTCATTCGGTGGTTATGCTGCCGAAAGTGATGTCGTGGTTGCTAGTGTTCGTGCGTATCTGGTCGCGCTCAACCGCATGATTGCGGCAACCGGATATGGAGACCGCCAACCGGAAGGTGACGCGGCAACCGTCAATATGCAGCACCCCCAAACAGGATAAGGATCGTTTTTGATGAAGACTATCGGCATGATCGGCGGCTTGAGTTGGGAGTCGTCGGCGGAGTATTATCGCATCATCAATCAGGGCATCCGCGCGCGCTTGGGCGGTGTACATTCGGCTCAATCGTTGATGTTTTCGTTTGATTTTGGCGAGATCGAAGCTTTGCAACATGCCGGACGTTGGGATGACGCGACCGCCCGTATGATCGACGCGGCGCGCCGACTCGAACGCGGCGGGGCTGATTTCCTGCTTATTTGCTCCAATACCATGCATCGCATGGCGGCGGAGGTCGAAGCTGCTGTCAGTATTCCGCTATTACATATCGCGGATCAAACTGCCGCCCAAATTCAGGCACAGGGTTATCGCTCTATTGGGTTGTTGGGTACACGCTACACCATGGAACAATCTTTTTATAAGGGGCGCTTGGTCGAAAATTTTGGCTTGGGCGTTTTGGTGCCTGATGATGAGGGGCGCGCGTTGGTAAACCGCGTGATCTACGATGAACTCATTGTCGGGGATATCAAGCCGGAATCGCGCGCAGGATACGTGCGTGTCATTGAGGCGTTCCAACAGGCTGGGGCGCAAGCGGTGATCCTTGGTTGTACTGAAATCGGGTTGTTGATCAAGCCAGAAGATAGCCCGTTGCCTGTCTTTGATACCACGTTCATACATGCTCAAGCTGCCATTGATTTGGCGCTGGCGTGATCATCATTTTCTAAGAGATAGGGAAACGCAATGTCAGGAAAGACACTTTTCGAGAAAGTTTGGAATCAGCACCTTGTTCGCCCAGAGACGGATGAGCTGCCGGCGGCACTCTATATTGACCTGCACCTCGTCCATGAGGTGACATCTCCGCAAGCGTTTACCCAACTGCGTGAACGTGGTTTGAAGGCACGCCGCCCGGATCGAACGTTAGCGACGATGGATCACAGTACCCCGACTACGCCGCGTGGGGCGGATGGGTTGATCCCCGTCACCGATGTGCAAGCGATATCACAACTTAATGTGATGCGCAAAAATTGTGCTGATTTCGGTATTCCCTTGTACGATTTGGGGACGATCAATCAGGGAATCGTCCATGTGATTGGACCGGAACAAGGGTTGACACAGCCCGGCATGACGATTGTGTGCGGCGATAGCCACACCAGCACCCATGGCGCTTTTGGCGCATTGGCATTCGGCATTGGTACCAGCGAAGTCGCCCATGTGTTGGCGACGCAAACGCTGTTGCAATACAAACCCAAGACGATGGCAATCCGCGTGGATGGTCGGTTGGAGGCGGGGGTGAGCGCGAAGGACATTATCCTCGCGATTATCGCCAAAATCGGCGTCGGTGGGGGTACTGGGTACGTCCTTGAATACATGGGCGAGGCGATACGCTCGCTCGGCATGGAGGGACGCATGACCATCTGTAATATGTCGATTGAAGGCGGGGCACGCGCAGGTATGGTGGCTCCCGATGATAAAACCTTTGAATATATTGCAGGGCGTCCTTATGCCCCCAAAGGTGCAGCATGGGATCAAGCGGTTGCTGGTTGGCGCAGTTTGCCGACGGATGATGATGCCGTCTTTGATGCCGAGGTGACGCTGAATGCCGATGAACTCGTCCCCATGATCACCTATGGCACCAACCCCGGTATGGGGATGCCGATCACGGGTTATGTGCCCGATCCCGACAAAATGAGGGATGTGAGCCAAAAGTTGGCGCTCGATAAAGCGTTGCATTATATGGGGTTGCAACCGGGTGAACCGTTGATCGGCAAAAAGGTTGATGTGGTGTTTATTGGTAGCTGTACGAATTCGCGCATTGGCGATTTGCGTGAAGCTGCCAAGTTCATCAAGGGGCACCATGTGGCAGATGGGGTGCGCTTGATGGTCGTTCCCGGTTCGCAGCGGGTGAAGGTTCAAGCCGAAGCCGAAGGGCTGGATCAGATTTTCAGAGAAGCCGGCGCGGAATGGCGCGAGGCGGGGTGTTCGATGTGCATCGCTATGAATGGCGATCAATTACAGCCCGGTCAGTATGCCGTCAGCACCAGCAATCGCAATTTCGAGGGACGACAGGGCAAGGGTGGACGCACCTTCCTTGCCAGCCCCTTGACCGCAACGGCAACCGCTATCAGTGGAGTGGTCACTGACCCGCGCGCGATGGTTCGCGCTATGGAGCACGCATAACTTATGGACCCGATCACAACTTTTGAGGGGCGTGTCGTCGCGCTCCCGATCAATGACATCGATACCGATCAAATTATCCCGGCACGTTACCTCAAAGTCACCGATAAAGCGGGCTTGGGCGCGGCGCTGTTTTCGGACTGGCGCTATAACGCCGATGGTTCCCCAAAGCCGGAATTCATTTTGAATCAAGCTGAGCATCAAGGTGCCTCGATATTAGTGGGTGGACACAACTTTGGATGCGGTAGCTCGCGCGAACATGCCCCTTGGGCACTGGTAGGCGCTGGTTTTCAGGCGGTCGTTAGTACCTATTTTGCGGATATCTTCCGCAGTAATTCGCTTAAAAACGGACTATTGCCGATCATCGTAGACGAAGAAACGCATCAGCAATTGATCAGCTTGGCGGAAGAAGATGCGCTCACTCAAGTGAAAATTGATCTAGCTTCGCAAATCTTAACGTTGCCTGATGGACGGGGGGTTACTTTCCCGATTGATGGTTTTTCCAAACACTGCCTGCTGAACGGGGTCGATCAATTGGGGTATTTGATGAGTTTGGAAACCCCCATCGCTGCTTATGAAGAGGCGAACGCCGCGCGCGTCAACACGCTGGCGTAATTTTTGGGCAACAGGAATTTACAGAGGGCATGATGTATCCGGGCATGATGTATCATGCCCCTACCAGTGTGGAGAATAAACGTATGCCGGTCGCTATTTACGATACGACATTGCGCGACGGGACACAGCGTGAAGGCATATCGCTGTCGGTCGCAGATAAATTGCGCGTAGCCCAACTTTTGGATCAGCTCGGTGTCGCCTATATTGAGGGCGGATGGCCCGGCTCAAATCCGAAAGATGCCGCTTTTTTTGAAGCTGCGCGGCATATCAGTTGGCAACACGCGCGCATCGCCGCGTTCGGTTCGACTTGTCGTAAAAATAGCGAACCGGCGACGGATGCCAATATTCGGGCATTGATTGACGCCCAAACGCCGGTGGTGACCATTGTCGGCAAGACTTCAATGCTCCATGTGACCGAGGTTTTGCAGACGACGCCCGATGAAAATATCCGTATGATCCGCGAGAGTATCCGGTATCTGAAGGCGCTGGGCAAAGAAGTGATTTATGATGCCGAGCATTTCTTCGACGGGTGCAAGCTTGATTTTGAATATGGGTTTGATACTTTGCGCGCGGCATTGGATGGTGGGGCGGATTGCCTTGTGCTGTGTGATACCAATGGCGGGTCTATGCCGTGGGAGGTCGCGCGGTTTGTGACGGCGGCGTGCGAGATGTTCCCGAATATGCAAATTGGGGTGCATACCCACAATGATGGCGAGCTTGCAGTCGCCAACACCCTTGCCGGTGTGCGCGCGGGGGCAACCCATGTGCAAGGGACAATCAACGGGTATGGCGAACGATGCGGCAATGCTAACCTGTGTAGTATTATCCCAGGCCTCGAACTCAAGATGGCTGTAAAGTGCTTGCCAGAGGGTGGCTTACGTCATTTGCTGCATGTGTCCCGGGCGGTTGCGGAAATCGCCAACCTTGCCCCAGACAATCACTTGGCATATGTGGGTAAGAGTGCGTTTGCGCATAAGGGCGGTATCCATGTGGCGGCGATGCGGCGCAATATCTATAGCTACCAACACATCGATCCCGAACTTGTGGGAAATGAAATGCGGATCTTGGTCTCAGATTTATCGGGGCAGGGGAATCTGCTAAGCAAAGCGGAAGAACTGGGCTTGGATGTGTCGAAAGATGAGGCGCTGCAAGTCCTAGAAGAGATAAAACAACTAGAAAGCGAAGGGTTTGTCTTTGAAGGGGCAGAGGCGTCGGTGGCGGTACGGTTGTATCGCGCACGCCCAGACTACAAGCCCATCTTCACGCTCATTGACTTTACCACTATCGTCGAAGATCGACGTGGGCGCGGTTCAATTGCTGAGGCGATGGTCAAAATCGAGGTCAGTGGCGAAGTGGTGCATACCGCTGCTGAGGGCAATGGTCCAGTGAATGCGCTCGATTTGGCACTGCGCAAGGCGCTTATGCCGATTTACCCGCACTTTGCCGATTTTCAACTTGCTGATTATAAGGTTCGTATCTTGGATAGTGCCAATGGCACGGCGGCGACTACGCGCGTGCTGATCGACACTCAGCGTGGTTCGCAGCGATGGAGTACCGTCGGTGCGGGGTCGAACATTATCCGCGCAAGTTGGTTGGCGTTGGTGGATAGCATTGAATATGGTTTATGTGTTCTGCCGGAATCTGTCGAGTCTTCAGAACGAGTGCAAAGCGGTACTGATTAAGCAAAGTTTTGATGCACAGTGGATTCTATTCATTTAAGCGGTTGTGCAGCGGCGCATCCGCTGGTTGTTTGAATCTAGCAACAGAATCCAATAGCTTCTCCTTAAAAACCTCTCCATTCTCACTCCAAAAGGAAACTCCATGAAAGCGAAAATTATCGTCCTGTCTGGCGATGGGATCGGTCCTGAAGTCACGGCGGCGGCGGTCGATATCTTGACCACTATCGCCGCAAAATTTGGTCATGACTTCACGTTTGAAGACGCCCTTATCGGCGGTATTGCGATTGATAAGACGGGGAGCGCGCTCCCCGACGAGACGCTCCGGTTGGGTGAAGGTGCGGATGCGATTTTGCTCGGTGCCGTCGGTGGACCCAAATGGGATAACCCAACAGCAGCGGTACGTCCCGAACAAGGGTTACTTAAAATCCGCAAGCATTTTGAATTGTATGCAAATTTGCGCCCTGTAAAGGCATATCCGGTGTTGGCAGGGTATACCCCGCTGCGCCCAGAATTGCTGGAAGGCGTCGATATGTTGTTCGTGCGTGAACTGACGGGCGGCATATACTTTGGCGAACGCAAAGAACAGGGCGATGATGATTTCGCCTATGATACCGAATATTATTCAGTGCCAGAAGTTGAGCGCGTAGCACATATCGCTTTTCGGGCGGCACAAGGTCGGCGGAACAAACTTACGTCGGTGGACAAAGCCAACGTCCTTGCCGCGATGCGTTTGTGGCGGCGCACGGTGGTGAAGGTTGCTGAAGATTATGCTGATGTCGCCCTTGATCATGTCTTGGTGGATTCCTGCGCGATGCACCTGATCACCCGTCCGGCAAGTTTTGACGTGATTGTCGCCAGCAATATGTTCGGGGATATCCTCAGTGATGAGGCGTCGGTTTTGGCGGGTTCGTTGGGGATGTTGCCATCAGCGTCGTTGGGCGCGGGCACCATGGGGTTGTATGAACCTGTTCATGGTTCGGCACCGGATATTGCGGGGCAGGGCAAGGCGAACCCAACAGGCGCTATTTTGAGTGCGGCGATGTTGCTGCGCTATAGCCTGAAATTAGAAGCGGAAGCGGTCGCGGTCGAAAACGCGATTGAGCGCACGCTTGCTGATGGGGCACGCACGGCGGACATTGCGCCTCGTAGGACGCCGATGGTCAGCACGAAAGAGTATGCTGAGGCGGTTAAAGCAGCGCTATAGGGTTTGGGGTGATAGCGATATTTTGCAGCGGGGGCATGAATTTAGTGATTATGCCCCTGCTATGGCGTGTGCAAATGATCACTCATTCCAAATGGAGGTGCGTGAGTCAGCACCCGACTCGCTGGAACGGGGCATTTGTTGTAATTCATAAAAGGATAGGGCGGCAAGGCAAAACATCAGGCGGCGCGCGCCCAGCGAAATGGTGTCCCATTCATAGGCGCGGAGGGCGCACATCGACAAGGCGATAAAATACTCGGCGCGGGTTTCGGTTTTGGCAAGGCATTGGTTGACGATAGACCGCACCGCTTGAATCGGTGCCAGCATTTGACGTATCTCCCCAGCCGTGGACGGGATTTCTTTGCCGCGATTGATCAGGCTGATATAGCCCAAGATGGCGCGTGCTGTCCCCCATGTATCCCCTTGTGAGGGCATCACTAAATCGTTGAGCAAACTGACCTCAAGCATTGCCCAGTCAGAGAGGGTGTGCCCGTTGCGGGTTTGGGCGAAGTCGATCAGGAACGGATTTTGATCGACGCCGACGAGGATATTCCCCAAATGAAGATCGCCATGAATTTTACTGATTGAGCCATTGTAGAACTCGTCAAGCGCGTTGTCATAAACCATAAGCGGGTTAGGCAAACGTACAGATTTGTCTGAACCGGGGATGAGGTCATCGGCTGGGTCGAAGTCCGGTTCGAGGGCGTTTAGCGCCTGTAGCATCAGGGCGGTGCGCGTTTCGTAAACTCGTCCGGCGAGGCGCTCTACGACTTCGCCACGAAAAAAGGCATATTCGGAGAGGTTGATGCCTTTGACCTGAATTTTATACGCCTTTTTAGAAGCTTCTGCCCCTTTGCCGAGCGTCAATTGGATCATGTTTTGATCCCGATAGACACGGTTCACCGAAAAGCCATCGACGATGACGACAGCACCATAATCCAGTTTTTGAAGGCGTGCTCGCTTCACCGGATCGCTGATGGTGAATGCTTCTTCGGGGGCATCATTTTCTGCGATGTGTTCCAAAATCAGCAGCGGTGGCAGCAGCCAGTCATATTCCATCCAGACTTGAAAACGATAGGGCGAACGCTGCATCCACCATGTTTTTCCAAAATATGGAAAAAGGATGTTCTTGAGCCAAGTGGCGAGATCTGGCAGGTATTGGGCAGCTTCGCGCAAGTCGCGGCTATAGCCATTGGCATCGGTGACGAAGGTGTAACGCAATGCCGCAAAATCAGAGGTTTCCACAACGATGGGCTTGTCTTCGATGCGTGCCGTCAAGGGCGGTAACGAACTTTTGACATGGCTTTCGTAACGCGCCGCTTCTTCGAGGATATTGTCGGTACGATCAATTTTGATGACAATCGGGGAGTCGGTGGTGTTATCGGCGTTGATGGGAGTGACGACAAACAACACAGCCGAAGAGTACCCACCTGGTAAACGGCGTTCCACGCGGACGGCTGCATGGCTGAAAAACATGCGGCGCAACACAAATACATGCTCATCGGTGATGCTTTGGGCGCTATCGAATTGCTCGCCAAATTCAATGCGGGTGTAGGGTGGGTTGAGGCTGGCGATTTGTTCTGAAGGTGCGTTTTTTGCCTTCTCCAACAAAGCTTGAGGGGATATTCGTAAACGCTTCAGGACGCGGATGGGGATGCTATCACTTTCATCAAGGATGGCGATCAAAACATCACGCTCGCTGATTTCGGTACGACGATCTTCTAAAGCCAAATCGTTGGCGATACTCATCACCACATCGGCGCGTGGGGTATTGGGCATACCCGCCCACAAACGCTGACGGTTGCCTTTGCCCGCCACCCGCCGAATAGCGTCAACGATATAGCGCGCCGTGATGCCATATTCTTCTAAGATCGCGGTCGTCAATCCACCTTGGATTTCTAGCAAACTGATAAATAGATGCTCTACACCCAAATAGTAGTGACGCATCCTGATGGATTCTTGGCGTGCATTGATGAGGATATCACCGAGGCTTATTTTCGACATCGCTTAGAAGTCCTGAAGTCTTAACCATGTGCGCCCAACTCTGAAAAATTGCCCCGTTTCGATGGGGATGGTGCCACTGACACGCGCATCATCATCATTATCTTCAATGAAGGTGCCGTTTTTGCTGTTGCAATCTTCTAACCACCATGTATTGTCTTGATAATGAATCAGGGCATGATAGCGGGATACATAAGTATCGTGACGCAAGCAGACATCATTTTCCTCGCGCCGACCAATGGATAACGTCCATTTTTGTCCGTTGGTTGTTCCGTTGTCGCCCTCTTCGGACAGTTCGATCATAGAACCATCTTGGAGACCGCTCATGATTGCCAGACTGATACGCATGTCTTTCATCGCGAATTCCCCGATTATACAGGTGGTTGATGGGTGTCTCGGGTGAGCAGGGCACTGATCGCTTCGACAGTGGGAGCCACATCGTGGGTGCGATTAGGACGAACAGCACGGATGCCCGGCAACTTGTCTTCATGATAGCCAATGGTCGCGTCTGGGTCTTTGAGCAGATGTCCAGTGAGGATGCCGACGACGGTTTCATTGGGCTTAATCACACCACTATTGACGAGTTTGCGCACGCCCGCCAACGAACAGGCAGAAGCGGGTTCACAGCCGATCCCCTGCGCATCGATCAACGCTTTTGCTTCCATAATTTCTTGATCGCTGACTTGTTCGACGACCCCATCCGTCCAGCGCAAGGCGCGGGCGGCTTTAGGATAGTTGACCGGATTGCCGATTTTAATGGCGGTGGCAATCGTGTCGGCTTTCATCGGCACGAGCGTTTCCAAGCCGTTTTGATAACTTTGATACAACGGATTGGCACCATCAGCTTGGATCACGGCGAGACGGGGCAAACAGTCGATTAAGCCAAGATCGCGCAGTTCGCACAAAGCTTTGCCAAAGGCAGAACTGTTGCCGAGGTTGCCGCCGGGGACGACGATCCAATCTGGGACATTCCAGCGGAGCTGCTGGATCGTCTCGAACATGATTGATTTTTGTCCTTCAAGCCGGAAGGGATTGACCGAATTGAGGACATAAATGCCGAGTTTGTCGGACATTTCGCGGACGAGGGCTAGGTTTTGGTCAAAATCGGCATCAATGCGAAGACAGGTTGCGCCATAGGCAACGGCTTGTGCCAATTTGCCGAGCGCGATTTGTTTGTTTTGAAAGAGGACAATCCCCTGTATGCCACTCCATGCCGCATAGGCGGCGAGCGAAGCGGAGGTATTGCCCGTGGAGGCGCAAGCGACTTTTGACATGCCCAAGACGCGCGCTTGGGTGACGCCGCCGGTCATGCCGCGATCCTTAAAAGAACCAGTCGGATTTTCGCCTTCATGTTTCAAAAAGAGCTTCGTCACGCCAGCCCATTGTGCTAAACGGGGCGAGGCATATAAATTAGTATTGCCTTCGGGGCGGCTGACGACAGTTTCGTTGGCAATCTCGGGATAGATCATTTCTTTATAACGCCAGACGCCACTATTATAAGGGGCTTCAAACGTGCCTAACCGAGCATCAAATAACTCGCGGGTGACGAAGGAACGCAGCCAATCCATATCATGCTGCACATCTAAAAGTCCCCCACAATTGCTGCAAGTATACATAACTGCGTCCGTTGGGTATTGCCGTCCGCAATCCATACATTGTAATATGCTTTTCATCTGCGCCTCATCGGTGGTTCAAAGATATTTAACCGATACTTTAAGGATAACATCATCGTGGCGTTTTCCACAGCCGAAGCTTTTGCCCCCGCGACCGTTGCAAATTTGGGCGTGGGTTTCGATATCATGGGATTGGCACTTGATGAGCCGGGTGATGCCGTTGTCGCTGAATATGTTGACCAGCCGGGCGTTTCAATTGCCACGATAGAAGGAGATGGTGGGCGTTTGCCCCGTATCCCATCAAAGAATACTGCTTGTGTTGCTGCCCAAAGCGTCCTAAAAGCTGCCCATGCGACTCATGGAGTGCGTTTGACGATCAAAAAAGGGCTGCCTAGCGCCAGCGGACTGGGGAGTAGTGCTGCCAGCGCTGTTGCAGCCGCTGTTGCGGTCAATGCACTAATGGGCGATCCGTTGACGAAAGATGAAATCCTGCCTGCGTGCCTTGATGGAGAAGCGGTCGCCAGTGGGTATCATCCCGATAATGTTGCGCCAAGCTTATATGGTGGCATCACATTGGCATATGGTATCCAAGCGCATCAAATTGTGAAATTGCCGATCCCCGAAAACTTGCATTTGGCGTTGGTGACCCCCGATGTCGAGGTGCCGACCGCACAAGCGCGCGCCGTGCTGCCGGCGACTGTGACCTTGCGACAGATGGTCAAGCAGACCGCGATGGTCGCCCGCTTGATGGATGCTATCTATCGTGGGGATATTGACTCTATGGCGGCGGCGATGGAAGGTGATGGGGTTATCGAACCGGCGCGGGCACATTTGATGCCGATGTTATTAGAATGCCGGAAAGCAGCGAAAGCAGCGGGGGCGTTATCGTTGGTCATCAGCGGAGCAGGTCCGACATTATGCGCGGTTTGCGATGATGCCCAAGTTGCCGTGCGCGTGATGGAGGCGTTGCGCGTGGTATATGCCGAGGCCCATATTGACTGTATCGCCCGTGCTACGCAAGTTGCTCCACAAGGCGCACGCACTTTGCATACGGCTTAAATTGTCGAGCTATTGCTCCTGTTTGTGAAATTATTGACAAACGGAACCCTATTTTCTATACTCAAGCCCTAATCTCTTGGCTACTGATTGAACATCTGTTACTTAGCGTATATTGGTGATCGACAAGAACAAGCAGGCACGGTTCACGCCAACTGTGTCGTACCGACAAGTATGGTTACGCCTATACAAAGGGACACGGCGCTATCCCTTCCCAAGCCTAAAGGTGGGGGTATCTCGCGCCAATTTTGATGAAGATTTATGGGGAGCGCACTATGACCGATCTTGTACGCCATTATATCGGGGGCAACTGGCTAGAATCGCAGTCAGGCGCTACCTTTGCTTCGTATAACCCAGCAACTGAAGTCCTGATCGCGGATGTGGCGCTGGCGGGGGTAGCCGATGTGGATGCTGCGGTCAAAGCTGCGAAATCCGCATACAAAGATTGGCGCTTGATGCCGGCACCGCGTCGCGGCGAGATTCTGTATCGGGTGGCTGAACTATTGCAACAGCGCAAAGAAGACCTTTCCCGTTTGATGACGCAAGAAATGGGCAAGGTGCTTTCGGAAGCACGCGGCGATGTCCAAGAAGCCATCGACATGGCGTATTTTATGGGTGGCGAAGGTCGGCGGATGCACGGCTATACCGCCCCTGTGGAAATGCCGGAAAAATTTGGCATGGCACTGCGCGACTCGGTTGGGGTTGTAGGCTTGATCACGCCGTGGAACTTCCCAGTGGCGGTGCCCAGTTGGAAGATGTTGCCAGCTTTGGTGGCGGGCAATGCCGTCGTTTGGAAACCCAGTGAGGAGACGCCTGCTATCGCGGCGGCGTTCGTACAAGTGTTTACGGATGCTGGGTTGCCGGAAGGTGTGCTCAATTTGGTGTTGGGCGCGGGTGAAGCGGGCGCGGCGCTGGTGAATCATCCTGATGTGCGCGTGATTTCCTTCACGGGTTCTACCGAGACCGGCTTGAAGGTATACAGCAAAGCCGCCAGCATGGGCAAGAAAGTCGCGCTCGAAATGGGCGGCAAGAATGCCATTATCGTGTTGGATGATGCCAATTTGGAATTGGCGGTGAAGGCGGTGACGTGGAGCGCTTATGGCACGACCGGACAGCGTTGCACGGCGACCAGCCGCTTGATCGTCCAAAGCGGTATCAAGAAACAATTGATCGAGGCGTTGGTCGAACGGGCGCGGGGACTGAGTATCGGTGACGGTATTGACCCTGCCATTGAGGTGGGTCCGCTGGTCAATAAGAAAGCGCTAGAAAAAGTAGAGCATTATGTCGGGGTAGGGCGGTCTGAAGGTGCCCATGTCGCCACTGGTGGTGGACGCACGGACAGCGAAAAAGGGTATTTCTACCAACCGACGTTGCTAACGGAGGTTACGGCAGGAATGCGGGTCGCGCAGGAAGAAATTTTTGGTCCCGTGCTGTCGGCGATTGAAGTCGGCTCGTTAGAAGAAGCGGTCGAAGTCAACAACAATGTGATTTATGGGCTTTCCAGTAGCATTTTTACTGAAAACGTCAATGCTGCTTTCCGCGCGATTCGTGATTTGACGACGGGTATCGTCTATATCAATCACGGCACGACCGGTGCTGAGATTCAGTTTCCTTTTGGCGGCACACGCGGCACGGGTAATGGGATGCGTGAAGCTGGGCAGACGGCGCTTGATAGTTTCACCGAGTGGAAGAGCGTCTATATCGATTACAGTGGTAAATTGCAGCGCGCCCAGATTGATAATCGCGAAGGTTAGGGCTGAACTTAGGGGATTATCATCGTTTATTGAGCAACCTGAGTTAAAATAAGTCAGGTGATTTATTAAATGGTGATCAAGCGTGTTGGATTGGGAATCGTCTTTTGAGATTGTGCAAAGTTTGATCGAGGTTTATCCTCATGTTGACCTTGATGAAGTCGGGATAGATCAACTACGCCAATGGATCATCGCCCTGCCAGATTTTAGGGATGATCCGGCGTTTGCGAACGAAGGCATTCTTACGGGGATACTCCGAGAGTGGTTTGAGGAGGTAAGCGCTCTATGAGCGAATTGCAACTGCGGGAACTCCATGATACCGAGTTCCCTGTTCCGGCGGAGCTGCAAAGCAACATCGCCATCACCAGTCTGAATCGCATTTATAATTGGAGCCGTCGCTCGTCGGTGTGGCCGATGTTGTTTGGGTTGGCGTGTTGCGCGATTGAAATGATCGCGACCGCGTCGGCACGTTATGACACAGCGCGCTTCGGTATGGAAGTGATGCGGGCGAGTCCACGTCAATCCGATTTGATGATCGTCTCTGGGACGGTCACGAAGAAGATGGTCGTGCCGATTGTGCGTTTATACAACCAGATGCCAGAACCCAAGTATGTCCTTGCAATGGGCGCGTGTGCCAGTGGCGGCGGTCCTTTCAAAGAGGGGTATAACGTCGTTTCGGGCATTGATCAATATTTGCCGGTCGATGTGTATGTCCCCGGTTGCCCACCCACACCACAAGCACTTTTGTATGGCTTGATTTCGTTACAAAAGAAGATTGATGGTCAGTCGCTCGCCAATATGGATGATGTGCCATGGTATGGGGTAGGTCCGTCCGATCCTGTGCCGATCCCTATCTTGGGTGCTGACATCATTGATCCGCGTCAGATGGAATTGATCCGCCAGCAGGCACAACGTGCTGCCGCCGGTCAGCCGTATGGTGTTCGCCCCTTGCCGCAAGCTGCGATTGATCGTGTTGAAAACGCGCGCCTGATGCCGAAGGCGTCGAAAGCCGCACCTGTGATTGCCGCTGCCAGTGCCGCCACCGGCGTAGCGGTGGAAGACCCGCGCACCGCGCAACGGGTCGCAAAACGTCTGGACGCGCTTGCCCGTAAGCGCGCTCTTGAAACAGAAAAGGCGTAGTGTGAATGACTGATCAGATAATTGCGCCGGCGCAGACCGGCTCTATTGAGAATGCTATCGCCCATCTGAAAGCTCGGTTTGGCGAGGCTGTAAAAGACGATGAGCGGGATGGCTTTGGGGGGATTGTCGTTGACCGTGCCCAATTGTTAGAGGTCGCCCGCACGATGCGCGATGAACTCGGATTTGATTATCTGTCCAGCGCGACAGCGGTCGATTATCTGGGCATTTCTGACCACATGGAAATGGTGTATCACGCTTACCGGACGACGGGGGGCAGTTCATTGGTGTTTAAGGCGCAAACCGCGCGCGAAAACGCCAGCGTGCCGTCGTTGATCGATGTATGGCCCGGTGCTGACTTCCAAGAACGCGAAGCCTACGATTTGTATGGCATTCAGTTCCCCGGTCACCCGAATATGAAGCGCATCCTGATGTGGGACGGTTTTGAAGGACACCCCCTGCGTAAAGATTGGCATGAAGCCTATTATGAGGAGGATACGAAACCCTTTGATAGTCGTTGGCCCAAAGGCTATGTGCGTCGTGCTGAAGAATTGAACGTGTTCGGCAAAAATGTGAAATATCCGGATGATCTCGACCTCGGTCGTTTGAGTGATAACTCCGAAGCCTCTTTGTATAGCGGCATGGGCTTGGGCGTGGATGTCGCGCCGTTTGAAGAAAGCGGCATCAAAACGGATAAGCTCGTCGTCAATTTAGGTCCGCATCATCCCAGCACGCACGGCGTATTCCGCATGGTCGTCACCCTTGATGGTGAGACGGTGGTGCAATTGGAACCGGTGATGGGCTATCTGCATCGCAATCACGAACAAATTGGTGAACGCAACGCATGGCTCCACAATATGCCGTTCACGGATCGGTTGGACTACATCTCCAGCATGAGCAATAACCTCGGTTATGCGATGGCGGTCGAGCAACTGATGGCGCAGGGTGCGCGTTATGTGGCACCGTCCTATCGTGCCGAAGTGATACGTGTTTTGATGGTCGAACTCACCCGTATCGTGAATCACTTTTGGGCGATTGGCTTCTTGCTGAACGACTTGGGTGCCTTTTTTACGCCGGCGTTATATGCGATTGCCGAGCGCGAAAAAATCCTCGATTTTTTCGAGGCGACTGCGGGTAGCCGCATGATGTGTAATTATATGCGTTTCCAAGGGGTCGCTAAAGACCTACCGGAACGTATCCGCAGCACCGCCAACCTCGTCAATGATCGCGTGCGTGACTTTAACACGATGGATTACTTGACGGAATTGATCAATGAAAGCTTGCCGCGTGCGATTGATGAACTGGATCGCTTCTTGACGGATAGCGAGATCATCCGCGCGCGTACCATTGGCGTTGGGTATCTGCCGCCCGAAATGGCGATTGCCTATAGCACTGCCGGTCCCGTTTTGCGTGCAAGTGGCGTGGCTTATGATGTGCGCCGCGCCGAACCGTATAGCATCTATCCAGAGTTGGATTTTGATGTAGCGGTGCGTTATAACGGCGACATTTATGATCGTTATCTCATCCGTTTTGATGAGATGCGCGAAAGTGTTCGTATTCTCAAGCAAATTTTGCCGCGTTTGGAAAAGACACAAGGCGAGTCGATTTTCACTGGCAACAAGGCGATTTATATGCCGCGCGTGCCAGTGGGCGAATCGTATGGGCGCGTCGAAAACCCCAAAGGAGAACTGGGTTTTTACTGTGTCTCCGAAGGCGATCCGAAGGGTCCACAAAATCCATGGCGTTACCATGTGCGGGCACCAAGTTTCATTAACTTGACGGCGCTGGGTGCCATGTGCAAGGGGCATAAAGTCGCCGATGTCGTTGCCATCCTCGGAAGTATCGACATTGTTCTCGGTGAGACCGACCGCTAGACAGCCGGACACACGATTAAGGGAGCGGTTTATGTACGGAATGGGTATTTTCAAGGGGCTTGGTGTCACTATCAAGCACTTTATTGCAGGGTATGTGGACGACATCAAGTATGCTGGGCGTAAATATATGCCCGGTGTCGATAACTTTGAGGCGCGTCAGGGGCTGAACCCGCACGGATCGTATACGGTGCAGTATCCTGAAGAAAAAATTGCGGTGCCAGAGCGGTTTCGTTTTATCCCGTTTTTGGTTGTGAATGATGAGGACCACCCTTCTGCACCGAATGACGATTGGTGTACTTCGTGCGGTATTTGCGCGAAGGTGTGTCCGCCCCAGTGTATTTGGATCGTTCGTGGTGAAGACCCTGTTACCAAGCGTCCAGTGCCGCAACCAGAAGCATTTTTCATTGACATCGACATTTGCATGAATTGTGGTTATTGCGCTGAATTCTGCCCGTTCGATGCGATCAAGATGGATCACGATTATGAGTTGGCGAGTTATGACCGCACGAGCTATCACATTCATGACAAGGATCGGTTGTCGAAACCGTTCAGCCATTGGATGAAGATCGCCCCGACGACCGCCAATGAAGAAGCGGCAGATCGCGGTGGATGGGAACACATTGACGTGATTAAGGCGCGCAAGAAGGCGGGTGAACAACCTGTCCCCTATACGCCTGCCAACACTGGTGCAGAAGTCATGGACATGATTCGCCAAACGGAACAACCCAAAGCATAAAGTTTGGTGGGTTTGTTCATTAAAAGTTGAAATACAAATAATCACCCCAAGTCGCATTAGGCTTTGGGTGATTATTTTTCAGAATTTATTCTCGGAAGCTTATGCTTGGCTTAGATAGCCCCGTTATGATTTTGTCTATTCGTCTAGCGATTGGTCATGGACAAAGACTTATGCGCGGTGTGAAAAAACAAGACTTGCCACAAAAATTATGTCTAGTCTGTGGGCGTCCGTTTACATGGCGAAAAAAATGGGAAAAGAACTGGGACTCTGTGAAATATTGCAGCGACGCCTGCCGTAAAAAACGTCAGGCTGGATCATGAGTGAAAATAATATGCGACGGGGATTTTCATCGCGCGAAGATTTGATCGCTTATGTACGGGGACAGTTTCCGGATGCAGCGCAGCGCGATGATCATGTCTCGGAAATACGCGGTGGGCGTGCGGCGGCACAAGCACAACTTTGGAAAATTGATCCTGTACGCTATGCGGCGACTCGGAATCAATTAAACGGAGGTGTAACTCGCTTGTCAGCTTATCTTCGACACGGTGTTTTGAGTCTTGTCGAGGTGAAACGTTTTGCGATAGGGCGGGTGCGCCAGCCCCGCGATGCCGAAAAGTTGATCAATGAATTGGGATGGCGTGATTATTTTCAACGTGTCTATAAGGCGATTGGCGAGGGGATTTGGCAAGACCAAGAAGCCTATAAAACTGGCTTTCAAATCAATCATTACGCTGATCAACTGCCTGATGATGTGCGTGATGGCACCACCGGCTTGAAATGTATGGATGCTTTCAGTCGTGAACTGCGCGAAACGGGATATTTGCACAATCATGCGCGGATGTGGATGTCAGCCTATCTCATCCACTGGCGGCGTGTAAAGTGGCAGACAGGGGCATATTGGTTTTTGCAACACTTATTAGATGGCGACCCCGCTAGTAATAATTTGTCATGGCAATGGGTGGCGAGTACTTTCAGTCAAAAACCATACATTTTCAATCGTGAGAATGTCGAACGTCTCACGAAGGGTGTCTACTGTTCCATGTGTCCACTGTATCGCAAGTGCGATTTTGAGGGCAGTTATGAGCAACTGGAAGCACAGTTATTCCCGAATCGCGATTCTGAGACAAATGGTGGGCGGTGAGAATAAATGCAAAACCCGATTTTATGGATACATGGTGACTGCCTTGCCTTTGATAGTCCTGCATTCCAACAATATCCACACGCGCCGGCGTTATGGGTATGGGATGATGCTTTGCTTGAGTCGTGGGGGATTACCTTGAAACGGGTCGTATTTCTCTATGAATGCCTTTTGGAATTGCCTGTCACGCTTCGGCGGGGTGATGTGTCTGTCGAAATTATCAAATTTGCCCAAGAACATGTCGCTGACGGTATTGTCACAGTCGAAAGTCCTAGCCCTCATTTTCGGGAGACTTGCCAATCACTGCGGCAAACCATGCAGGTGAAGGTTTTACCGATAGAGGCATTTGTGAATTACCATGGATCGTTTGATCTCAAACGTTTTTCTCGTTATTGGCAAACTGCACAGCGTTACGTGTATGATGATTGAAGTCATCAAACGAGTTCCACGCAAGGACAACCCCATCACTGACAATTTCGATGATGAGGGTTATACTTATTGGGATATCATCGGGTTAGAGCGGAGTATTTGATGGGCGATATTGAAAAGCAGGTGATGACGGCGTTAAGCAAGGTCATCGAGCCTGAACTGCACCGCGATATTGTCACGCTCAATATGGTGCGTGATTTGACAGTGACTCAGGGTGTCGCACGATTTACGATTGTGTTGACAACCCCGGCATGTCCTTTGAAAGATGTATTTTTACAGCGTTGTAATGAAGCTGTGATCGGCAAAGTTCCCACAATTGATAAGCTGGACATTCGTTGGGATTCGCAAGTCCCGACAGATCGTAAAGCAAGCGGGCAAATGCAATCCCCGATGCGCTGTATTATTGCTGTTGCGAGTGGTAAGGGCGGGGTGGGCAAGAGTACCGTTGCCACTAACCTCGCCGTGACATTGGCAGAGGCGGGCGCGCGCGTTGGCTTGATTGACGCCGATATTCTTAATCCGAACATCCCCATGATGATGGGTTTGGGCTATGGGCGTCCCCGTGTTGAGGGGGATAAACTGGTGCCCCATGAGGCATATGGCGTCAAAATTATGAGTACCGGGTTTTTGACCGAACCGGATAAACCGATGATTATGCGCGGTCCGATGTTGCATGGCGCGATTCGGCAGTTTTTCAGCGATGTCAAATGGGGTGAACTCGACTACATGATCGTCGATTTGCCGCCCGGCACCGGGGATGCGCCGTTGTCTTTGGCGCAATCTTTTCCACTCACTGGGGTGGTCATCGTCACGCAGCCGCAAGATGTCGCGGTGTCGGATGCGTTGCGGAGTGCCGCCATGTTCGATACCTTGAATGTATCCGTTTTGGGGATCGTCGAAAACATGGCGGGTGATTTCTTTGGAGAGGGTGGCGGCGAACGGCTTGCCAAAGATCGTAATGTCCCGTTTTTGGGACGCATCCCCTTAGAAGCCGAAGTGCGAAAGGGCGGGGATTATGGTCGTCCGGTTTCGGTGATTTCGCCAGAAAGCCCGGCAGGGCAAGCTTTTCAAAAGATGGCGAAAACAATTGCCGCCCGCGCTAGTGTGGTGATGTTGCAAAGCGCGGACGTGATTCCGCTGACCGTTATTCAATAAAGCCCACCCGTAAAGAATAGACTAAAGGAGCGGCAAATTCTGCTCCTTTAGTCATCTAATCCCAAGACGCGAATATCGTCGCTGTTGGCTACGGGGTTATAGCGCCCGATAAACAACCAGAATATGAAATTTATGAGCAGTGCGAAGAACAAAGCCGTCAACGCCTCGGCATGAACGTCCCGATACCATGTATAGCGGCGAACAAGTTCTAGCACGACCAACATGATCACCGCCACGAACAAACGGCGTCTGGACTCCGCACGTTGGATGATGAAGAACACAACGCCGAGCGATAATCCCAACAATAAAACAATGCCAATATCCATCTGTATCACCATCCTATTGGGTTTCTGACAGGGTGAAATGCGTTAGCTCTTCCCCATCTCAGCCTCAGCAATGCCACAAATCTTTGAAGATGCCTCTATTGTACACGGTCTATTTCTCAATGAAGTCACCTTCAAACATCTCTCAGAAAGGGTTATACTGACGGTATAAGGTGTGGTGTCTATTTAGGTTGCCTATAATGCTTGAATTCGTTTCCCAATTTATCGAAGCCATAAAGGTCATCCATGTGCGTGGGCGTATTGATAGCTCTAACGCGCACGAACTGGGGGATTACCTAAAAATGGAACTTACGGATGCCTCCCAACAGGTAGTACTCGATCTTTCGGAAGTAAGTTACATGAGTAGCGCAGGGTTGGGGGAACTGGTGGCTGCGTATCGCCGATTGCAACAACACAAAGGGGATTTGCGTCTGGCACAGCCCTCGGCGCGCGTTCGTGACGTTTTGGAGCTATCGGGGCTGGATACTGTGCTTCAGGTATACAGTAGCCGTATAGACGCGGTGATGAGTTATTAAAGGCGATACACGATGACGGACTCGTGTGTCCAAATTTCTTGTGTTCTGAGTGACATCGCGCGCGCTTGTAGTTTTGTTGTCGGTGTTGCAACCCAAGCCGGCTTGAGCGGGCGCGATGTTGAGCATTGTTATCTGGTGGTGGACGAAATTTGCACCAATATTATTGAGCATGGATCGATAACAACAGACTGCCCTGAGGCATTGATCGAGGTATGCTGCTATGCGGTTCCACAAGGTATTTGTATTGAAATTAGAGACAATAGCATAGAATTTGATCCCCTTTCTTTCCCGTTGCCTGATCCGAGCGACGGTCTCGACCGGCGAGGTGATGGGGGATGGGGAATTTATTTCCTCAGAAAGCTAATGGATGATGTGCGCCATGATTTTGCAAATGGTCAAAATAAACTTACGTTGGTGAAAAAAAGAACGTCAGAAGCTGTCTCGTTAGACAGTGTGCCCACGAGCGAAAATTCTGAACCAAGCTATACCCTGACTCCTCATTTGCAAGATCAGCGTGTGATGATGATAAGTTTAGAAGGGCGATATACGGGCGTTATCGCCGAAGCGGTCGGTGATGATGTTGCCCATTTGCTGCAACAGGGAGTCAAGTGGTTCATCATGGATTGCGCTGGTGCAACGGGTCTTTCATCAGCGGGCTTGAAACACTTAGTAAAGTTATCTCAACGGGTTCAAGATCGCAAAGGGAAAATTATCTTCAGTGGTGTCCCAATGCAGATTGAGGAACTGTTCGGATTGGTTGGGCTTGATCTGATTTTCACAATGGTCGAAACAACGGATCAAGCCCTGCGGGAACTTCAAAAGAAGCCGTGATGCCTAAGTCGTATGCTAACTGCTGGGGACGGTAGTTCGCCACGCATTAATGTCATTCAAATTAACTTCCCCGTAAGGGGGTGAGAAATTTACGCAATCTGCCGCGTATTCAGGGAGATCACTACGGGGTGCGACGAGTGGTGCTTCGGGGCTGAAATAGTTCCATGCGGTGCGCGATATACCTTCAATCAGGGGCCACGCACGAGTGAAGCTGAAAAACTCGACATTTTCCCAAACGAAGACCGCAATCACATAGTTATTGCCATTGCTGGGAAAAACGATTCCGGCATCACCATGTACGTTGTCCAACCAACCATTCTTATGGGATATGCGCGCGTCGGCGGGTACGCCGCCTTGCAATAACCGCTCCAAATCATTGGCGCTGGTAAGCTCCAGCATTTGACGGCATTCGTTCTGGCTGAACTCACCATCGGGATAGGCAACCATCAAGCCTGATCCGTAATTAGCGCAGTCGTAGATTTGGGTGAAGAGCGTCCCTAAATCTTCAGTCGTTATTTGATTATAGGGGTCTGCCCCCGTATTGAAGGCGGGATTAGAGTTCGTGGGTGGTGCTGCAATTGATCCCAAAACTTGGTCGCCGCCCAAATAGAGCGGGGCGGAAATATAGCTATTGCGTGCGCCGATGGCTTGGGTTGTGGTGGTGACATTGGCAATGCCTCGGAAAATATCTGTACCACCCCCGCTGATTTGCATCAAGAGATTGGAAGAACTGTTGTTGCTGCACAAGAGCGATTGCGCCATGAGATAGGCTTCATCATCGGAAGGCGCGAACAACAACTGGCGGTAATAGTCGATGAGAATCGACATCTTCACGGTGCTGGCGGCAGAGAAGGCGACATCACTATTGATATTGACTTCCTCACCGGTTTCGAGGTCGAGGATGAAGACCGAAGCGACAGTCGATTGACCATCATAGATGAAGCCTTGCGAGTCCAAGTAGGCGATGATGGTATCGTGCAGGGTTTCGATACCGATCCGCGAACCGTCGGTGATCGTCACCGGCAACGATAGTTGCCGATTGGTGGGGTCAAAAAGGGCTTCATCAATCACTGTGATTGCTTCATCCACATTCAATTCGTAGCCAGCACCACCGGGACGAAATGTCAGGGTTGATACATCGTAACTGGCATCACCGGGGGGGCGGTCATAGCGGACGGCAATGGTTTCTAAATATTGCCGGAGCGCATTTTGTTGGTAATCAGCCGCCAGCGTCACATTCATGGTTTGGTCGGCTTGTTGATTGGTGAGATAGTTGAAAAACCGTGCCCAAAAAGCACCTTGGGTGTCTGCACCCGTGCGTGCTGCCGCCAACATTGCTTCGCGATTGGTGCGAAAGCCAACTGACGAGGGGTCAAGGATGATCGGGCTATCTTGGTACCATAAAGTGATAGGGGAGGCATAGGTGCGCTCAATGATAGAGGCAGCGTCTCCATTAGTTAGCCCGCCAACAGGGATGCCGGCGACAACGACTTCATCGGCGAAACGTTCTGACTGTTGACTGAAGCGCACGAGTTCTATCAGCAGCAACCCCATCGCCAAAATGATAAACAACCACGAAAAAATAGGCAGAACAGGGATGCGATAACTTCTTCGGCGTGTGCCTAATCCGCTTAAACTGGTTGTCATAGGTAATCCACAAAACTACATGAGCAGAGATGGAAAACAGCAGTTGCAGCGGACCTAACCTTGAAAAGAAAGGTAATCTTTACCCTCTTTTCGGTTTTTGTGCCCCGACTGTTTCGATTGCAAGTGTAATGGAAGGGGTTTGTGCCGTCAACTGTACTCGTCTAGGAGGAGGTATCTCACGACCTAAAATGTGTCCTGACACCCCCTGTAATTGATGGATAGCCCGCGTTAGGAATGTGTTATATACTGCTTTTGTGTCGTCACTCTATCAACCTCACGAGATTTGAGTAACCAGTCGCATGACTACGCCCATTGACTACGCTAACCTACTTGTTCGCTCGCCCGGTGATGTGTTTTATTTTCTAATTGTGATGGTGGTCAACTTCGGCGGTTTGTTGATTGCGACAGGGCATTGGTCGCGGCATCGCACCGATAAAAAGACCGCGCGTTTTGCTGCGGCTTTAGGGGTGATGAGTTTTTGTTGGTTAGTGCTTTTAATCGGGGCAGGGTACGTATTGTCCGTCAATCAACGCTTGGATAGCCTGCTGCCTTTGCTTGAACGAGTTGCGCAAATTTTGATTATGATAAGTGCGCTGTGGCTGTTTGTAGAGATTAAGACTGAACAAGCTCGTTTTTTGCTTAATATGGCTATTTTGGTCACGTTTTTGGCGCTCTTTGTCGGGTACATGTTTCAGGGTAGCCAGTGGGCGAGCGCCTATCTCACAATCGATTTCAATGTGAGCCGTTTCGGATTGGTGTGGACGCTCTTTGGCGCAATTGCGGGATTCGTTGGGATGGTCGTCATCATTGTCTATTTTCAGATTGTGGTAGACGCCCTTTTGAAAATCAGTTATTTCCTCCTATTTTTTCTGAGTAATGCCATTACCGTATTTCAAATTGCGCAAGGAAATATCACGGGGGATTATGTCGGTCTCGTGAGAGGCGCATTTATTGTTTCTAGCGTCATCATGTTGGCAATCGTTTATCGGCGTGTGATCGCTTATTTAGAACGCCGTCCCCCTACCGAACCAGTAAAGTCTGCATCTTCGGTTTCGATTCTAACGCCCATTACTGCGCCCGAACGCGAGTCCGCGCAGCTAATGAAGGCGTTGGGGACGATGTTGGAAGGTGCTGCACCAAGTGAGATCGTGGAACGAATTTTGTCATCAAGTCTGAATGCGCTTAAAACGGATATCGCGGTGATGATTGAAGTGCGTTCTGCGAATCATGCCGACATTATTTATGGTATTGATCAGGTGATGGAAAAGAAAATCACGGGCTTATCGTTGAAATTAGACGATCAGCCTACCCTTGTAAACGCCATTGAACGTCGCCAACAACGCCCGATCTTCCCTGATCGCAATGTCAATGAATTGCAGGATTTGTATACCCGCTTCGACATTCAATCGGTGGGACCCACCTATTTTCAACCATTGACCAATGGTTCCGAGGTGTTGGGAGTCATGATTTTAGGGTTGCCGTATTCCCGACGGGAACTGCTCGATACTGAAAGAGAACTGCTCAAAGGGATTGCCATCATCGGTTCAAAGCTGTTGGTGCTAAGCCGCCACATCAACCCGAACGATGGCAAAACTCAAAAGGTAGCTACAAGCGAACGCCCTGTGGTGAAGGATCAAGGGCGCGATATGACCAAAGAACTAGATAGCGCCCGTCGCCAAATCGAAGATTTGTCCGAGCAGGTGGGGCGTTTGAAGCAGGAACTAGAGGGAGAGCGTGAGAAAATCACATCGCAGTTGGCGCTAACCGATAGCGATGATGCCGACTTTGAGTCGCGCCAAGTGACGGCTTCATATGAAGAACAGCAGCAACTTGTTGAGGAACGAGATCATTTGGCGAATCGGTTGCGCGAAGCCGAAACTGCGCTTATGGGGGCAGTCTCTACCGATAATGAGGCGCTGTTGCAAAATATGATAGAAGTCCTAGAGACCGAACGGGAAGACTTGGTTGCGGAACGGGATCGCTTGATGACTCAGATCAAGACTTTCCGAACTGGGGCACCGATTCCAACGGTGGTTCATGATTTGTTGGAACGTATGACGGGCGAAAAGGCGCAAATTGAACAGGAACGTGCAATGTTGCGCGAACGCCTCACCACTATCGAAGATCAACTCCATGCTTTGGGGGTGACGAACGGTACACACGGGTTATCGCAATTGATCCAAAGCTTATACGAGCAACGTGCTCATGTGGAGCGGAATTACGCGCAAATCAAGCAGGAACGAGATGCTTTGCTGATGGAGCAGTCAAAGTTTGCGGAAGATAGCGAAGCCCAAACCAGTAGTGAGAATCAGCGCAGTGCTTTGCAGGTGCAAATGGCATATTTGGCGGCGGATCGTGAAGCAGCTCTAAAGCAACGTGATCAAATTCGTAACGAGCGCGATGAATTGATAGGCAAGCAAAAAGAATTTGTGGAGCAGTACACCCGCTTGCTGGCGGAAATGACCGCTTATGAGCAGGAGATTGATGAGTTAAAGGGGGATACGCGCGATGTGAAGGCGGAATTTGACGCCTTGCAACAGCAATACGGCGCGCTTAAAACCCAGCTTCAAACCGCCAAAACAACACTAGGGGGAGAACTGGCGACCATTGCCGGTAGTTTCCAAGAGTATTCACCCTTGCATGAAGCTAATGCCGCACGGCTTGGCTCCGAGGGCGCAAAAGTTTTCATGAGTGTTTTGCAAGAACTTCGTACCCCGTTAACCTCGGTCATGGGGTATGTCGATTTGCTGCTGAGCGAGTCGGCAGGGATATTGGGGGAAATGCAACGCAAATTTTTGCAGCGGGTTTCCTCCAACGCGAGTCGTTTGGCGCAAATGTTAGAAGACTTGTCCCGTCTTGTCATTTTGGATAGTGATGAGGTCTCGCTGGTGTCAGAGGCAGTTAACCCAATTTCAATTATTGAGGACGCCATCACGCAAGCTGCGCCCCAATTGCGAGAACGTCGCTTGGTGATCAACCTGAATTTAATGGATAACCCACCCTTGTTGAATGCCGATAAGGATGCGTTGAACCAAGTAATGACGCAGTTGATCTCCAACGCGCATTTGGTGACACCGCCTATGGGAGAGATTGCGATTTCGGCGGTGATGGGCAAAGATAATGACGATCCGACACGCGACGTGTTGATCATCTCGGTCGGGGATCAAGGGGGCGGGGTCGCGCCGGAAGATGAGCCGCGCGTTTTCGCCCGAAAATATAAAGCTGATCATCCTTTGTTACAGGGGTTAGGCGATACAGGGGTCGGCTTGGCGATTGCGAAAGCCTTGATTGAAGCACAGGGTGGGCGTATTTGGATGGAAAGTGAGTCGGGAGTGGGCACAACCTTCCGATTTATTCTACCTTTGAATAATACCTTAATTCCCGAAAAGTAGAGTTCTGAACTAGGCGTTATCCCGATGATAAACGCCTGACCGTCGCACTGAGAAGGGCTTTGGTCTATAGTGAAGGACTGTATCGCGTGTTTTGATTTCTGGGGATGAAAGCTCGTTTATGACACAGAATAAACCTTCTCGCATGGGGCGGATCGCTGCATTCTTCTTGTTCCGCGTAATCCCTGCTATGTTGATTGCTGCCTGTTTCTTCTTTGGTTTCCAAATTGCGCAAGCCGTGTTTGGGCGGGTTCGTGACGACGCCGAGTCGCGTCGTCAGTTGCCTTTGTTCGCGCAGACGGCGACTGCGCTGGCTGGTGCAGAAGCGCCTCAATCGCGTGTGGTCGGGTATCAAAGTGTGCGTTTTAGCGAGTCAGATCGATTCTTTAGTCAGTTTGCCACTAACACGCCGCAACCAGCGGATGGGGTGACGCCATTGACGGCGACCGAATTGGTGGCGACTCCCGAACCGCCTACTGTCCCAGCCGCTACCCAAAGCGCGATCACGCCTAATCCGTTACCGACATTGTTCATTTATGCCGATCCCAATCAACCTTTGGAAGCGGGTGGCACCGCCGTGCCCACCGTCGTACCAACGTTGGATCGACAGGGCTATGATTTAATGAACATTCTCTTGATCGGGCATGATGGCGAACTGACCGATGATGGTTTTGTGCGTACCGATACCATGATTGTGGCGTCGATCAACCGAACAACGGGCAGTGTGTCGATGTTGAGCTTGCCGCGTGATTTATATGTCTACATCCCCGGATGGACGATGCAACGGCTTAATCTGGCTTATATTCATGGCGAAGCGGTCGGTTGGACGGAAGGCGGATTTGGACTGCTGCGTCAGACATTGCTCTATAACCTCGGCGTCAATGTCCACTATTTCGCGATGGTGAACTTGACAGGTTTCAAGGGGATTGTAGACGCGATTGGCGGGGTAGATTTAGCGGTCGATTGTGCGCTGGAAGATTTGCCGCTGATTGGTGCGGAAATCCCGCAAGGGGCTTATCGAGTCAACGAGGAAGGTTTTTATGTGTTGCCCGTTGGCTATTATTCGATGACAGGGGCAGAAGCTTTATGGTATGCGCGGTCACGGAACAATACCGATGATTTTGACCGAGGACGCCGCCAGCAACAGGTGTTGCGCGCAGTGTGGCGTAAAGCGCGGGCGACTGGTTTGCTCAATAATGTGGTGACATTGTGGAACCAATCGAGCGAACTGGTGGAGACGACGATGGTATTGGAAGACGTGCTGGGTCTGGTCCCACTGGCGCTGAGCATCGATACCAGTCAAATTGAAGATTATCGCTTGGTGCGCACCTATCATACGACGCCCTGGCAACCGCCAGATGGCAGTTATGTCCAACTTCCTGTGTACGATACCATGCGCCCATTGCTACAAGACTTCTATACCCCCCCAACGGAAAATCAGTTGGTGTTGCGGCAGGCGTCGATCCATGTCTACAACGGCTCTGGCAATGACCAATGGGATCGGGTCGCAGCCGAACGATTGGCTTGGGATGGTTTTGGGGCAGTGGCAATGGGGAGTGCCGACACCCAAACGGTAGACACCATTTTGATCGATTACACTGGACGCACCAAAGGGAGTAGCGTTGAAGATATTGCGCGGATTGCCAACGTGCTACCGGAGAATATTTTGAGCGAACCCGATCCGAATCGTACTGTCGATTTTGAAATTATTCTCGGCAGCAACTACAACTCTTGCATCGAACAGGGCATTATCCCCGTTTCCGGTTAATCCAAAGCGCATATGCAGTAGCGGGCTACCCCTTAAGCACTCAGGTAGCCCGTTTTTATTGGCATTTAGCTGTCGATGTTTACCACAGTTGATGCACTTGAGCGCGGATCAACCGATCATAAATACTTTGAATTGTCGCCATCTGTTCGGGCGATAGGGGGGGTAAGTCGGCGGCATGAACATTGTCTAGCACTTGCGAAGGGCGCTTGGCACCGGGGATGGCACATGAGATCGCATCGAACATCAGAATCCAGCGCAAAGCAAACTGTGCCAACGTGACACCCTCAGGAAGCAGGGCGGAAATTTCTTCGACCGCGCGTAGCCCGGTTTCGTAATCCACGCCGGAAAAGGTCTCGCCTTTGTCGAATTGCTCCCCATGCCGATTGTAATTGCGGTGATCATCTTGGCTGAATGCCGAGTCGCGGGTGAATTTGCCCGTCAGCAGACCGCTGGCGAGCGGTACCCGCGCAAGGATGCCGACTTTTCGCTTGAGCGCTTCGGCGAAAAATAGGCTGGCAGGGCGCAACCGAAACATATTGAAGATGATTTGTACCGATTGCACATTGGGGAATTCAATCGCTTTCAGAGCTTCTTCGACTTTTTCGACACTGACGCCATAATATCGAATCTTGCCCTCCGTCACGAGATCATCCAGTACCCCAAATACTTCGGGGCGGTAATAAGCATCAGTGGGTGGGCAGTGAAGCTGTACTAAATCGAGGCAATCTGTTTGTAAATTTTGCAGGCTACGTTCGATAAATTGTGTGAGATTTTGTTTGTTGTAGCCGTCGGCGATGTGTGGATTGAGTCGACGTCCGGCTTTGGTCACGACGTAAAATGGCTCAGAGCGTTCCTTTCGTAAACGGGCAATGAGGCGTTCGCTATGCCCATCGCCATAAACATCAGCGGTATCGAAGAAATTGATGCCGTTGTCAAGGCAACTATGCAACGCTGCCATTGATTCGCTATCATCGACTGTGCCCCACGCGGAACCGATTGCCCACGCGCCAAAACTGATCTCAGAAACTTGCCAACCTGTGCGACCAAATTCACGATAGTGCATATTTTTCCCTTTTTGATGTTTGAAATTAGGTAGGAAAACCGCCGCCCGCACCTTCGGCTGCGCCGCGTATCTCGGCGATGCGTTGGGCGTAATTATCGGCGCGATATGCCGCAATTGGATCCAGCGCGACGCCAAGTTCTTCGCGGGCACGGCGTAACAGAGGGCGCACATCCGTTTGAAAGGCGTCCATCAAGACATCATGTGCGCCCAAGACATCCCCCGATTGCTGACGTTCACGCAGCGTATCATAGTTGACGATCAATGCTTTCGCATAGGCGATCTGGCAATTGACCACGCTATAAATCATTGCTTCCAGCTTAGGTTCGATATTGTGAGATTGGTCGATCATGAAGGCGACATCTTTGGCGCGTTCCCCTGCTGCGACCAATTCGGTATAGATTTCAAATAACTCTTGGGGATTATTCGAGCCGACAATGAGGTCGTCATCCCCGTAACGACGGGCGTTAAAGTGAAAACCGCCGAGCTTGCCTTCATCCACGAGGAAAGCGACGATATGGGCGATATTGGTCCCCTGTGCGTGATGACCGGTATCGACCAAGACTTGTGCCTGTGCGCCTAACTTGAGCGAGGTAGCATATGCCATGCCCCAATCTGCAAGGTCAGTATGATAAAATGCAGGCTCGTAAAATTTATATTCGATGAGCATTCGGGCAGCAGCGGGTAGGTGAGGATAGACTGCCTGAAGCGTATCTTCCATGCGATGTTTGCGTTCGATAATGCTGTCTTGACCGGCATAGTTGGTGCCATCGGCAAACCATAAGCTGAGAAGCTTGCTACCTGTTTTCGCCATGATCTCGCAACATTCCACCATATGGGCGATGGCGTTTTCGCGCACACTGCCGCTTGGATGGGTGATGCTGCCAAGTTTGTACTCTTCATCCTGAAACAGATTGGGGTTGACCGCGCCGATAGTGACCCCTTGGGCTTGTGCAAACGATTTCAGTGAGTCGTAGTCCCCTGTTTTATCCCATGGGATATGAATGGCAACAGACGGTGCGACGCCGGTTAGTCGATGCACATAGCCGGCGTCTTCGAGTTTTTCGTGAATGTTGCGGGCAGCACCACGCCATGGAAAGGTTTTGAAACGGGTGCCGCTGTTGCCATACCCCCAAGAGGGAGTTTCGATATGCTGAGTCTTCAAACGTGCTAGCACGTTTGGGACATCAATGCCGCGCTGACCTAAAGTTGTCGAGAGAATCTCGTAATGTGAGTCGCTCATGATCCCCTGTTTTGGAATAGAATGGGTAAATGAAAGATTATTTTGTTTCATTGTTTGTCAGTTTATGTCGTTGTGAAAGGCATGTCAACATGGGTGATCCCTTATTTGTGGAAGAACGCCGTCGGGCAATCTTAAATCGACTGCGTGAAGATGGTCGAGTATCTGTTAAAGAACTCAGCGAAAACTTGCAGGTGAGTGCGGTGACAATTCGCCAAGATTTGCGTACACTGGAAGACGAAGGGTTGCTGGAGCGCACTTATGGGGGGGCGGTGCGGCGCGAAGCGGCAGAACCGATACCCGAATTGTCTTTTCATATTCGTATGAGTAAACGTCGCAAAGAAAAAGAAGCCATTGCTTCACTGGCTTTAGCCTATATTCAAGAGGGTTACAGCATCGCGCTCGACGCTAGTTCGACGGCACACACACTAGCGGCGCAGCTTAAACAATTTAAGAAATTAACTGTTGTCACCAATAGTTTAGTGATTGCGCAAACCTTTTTGGATAGCCCTCATATTCAAGTAGTATTGCCGGGTGGGCGTTTGCGACGGGACTCAATTTCGCTGGTGGGGTATCCGCAAGGCTTGCCGGACATCAATTTTAATGTGGGATTCTTTGGCGCGCGCGGTGTGACTTTTGCCGAAGGGGTTACGGATATTGACGCCGATGAGGTTTCGATTAAACGGGCGATGATCATGCGATGTGTCAAAACTATCATCCTTGTGGATGGCAGTAAATGGGGACAGGTGGCACCCTTTACTTTTGTTCGGGCGGACGAAGTGCAGCATGTGATCACAACTTCTGATGTCACGACCGAGAAGGTTGAACCTTTTCGTAAACAAGGAATCATCGTGCAAATTGCATCAGTGTGAGCTTTAGAGAAGTTATTTTCGATTTGACATGTTTTTCGGTTCGCGATAAACTGTTGAAGAATGAAAGTAAACGAAATTAAAACTCGGTCAAGAAATCGTTTAACTGGCTTTTATTAAGGTGCAATATTTATGGCACGGGTTATCGCAGTTGATTTGGGTGCTGAATCCGGGCGAATAGCGACAGTTGAATTTAATGGTCACCGCTTTGCCTTAAATGAAGTTCATCGCTTTTCAAATACGTCAGTTCATGTGCGGGGCACACTACATTGGGATGTGCTGAATCTGTGGCATGAAATCACCAGCGGGATTCATGTTGCGCGCGAAGGAGCATCCGGCATTGGCGTGGCGACATGGGGCGTGGATTTTGCGCTTCTTGACCGACACGACACGCTGATCGCAAACCCTGTTTCTTATCGGGATTCCCGCACTGACGGCATGATGGAGTGGGTATTTGACCGTGTGCCGCGTCGCGAAATCTTTGAACGTACCGGTATCCAATTCCTGATTTTGAACACCTTGTATCAGTTGGCAAGTGTGGCAGTGCGCACGCCTGCCCAATTGGAACGTGCCCATACTTTGCTGATGCTGCCAGATTTGCTGAATTTTTGGCTGACGGGTGAAAAGGTTTGCGAGTTCTCGGACGCGACCACCACCCAGTTTTACAATCCTCGTCTCGGTGATTGGGATCGCGATTTGCTGAGCCGATTAAGCTTGCCAACCCATATTTTGGCACCGATTATTCAACCCGGCACTAAAATTGGCAGTTATGAGGGGATTTCTGTTTTTGCCCCTGCTTGCCATGATACCGGTTCCGCCGTTGTTGCGGTACCTGCCACAACCCCAAATTTCGCATATATCAGCAGCGGGACATGGAGCCTGATTGGGCTGGAGCTGGATCAAGCCGTCATCAGTGATGAGTCGTATGCCGCTAATGTCACCAACGAAGGGGGGGCAGGGGGAACCTTTCGATTTTTGAAAAATGTGATGGGGTTGTGGCTGGCACAGCAATGCCGCTCGGCTTGGCGCGCTGAGGGCACGACCTATACGTATGATGAATTGACAGCGGCGGCTTCCCAAGCGGATGCTTTCCGCAGTTTTATCGATCCTGATGAGATTCGGTTTTTACCGCCGGGGGATATGCCCCAACGTATTCGCGCTTATTGCCATGAGACTGAACAACCCATGCCTGAAACCGTTGGTCAGGTGATGCGCGTAGTCTATGAGAGCTTGGCGCTTAAGTATCGGTATGTTTTAGATAAGATGATCGCCATCAGCGAGCAATCTGTGGATCGATTACACATCGTTGGTGGTGGTACGCAGAACAAGTTGTTGTGCCAAATGACTGCGGATGCGGTGGGTTGCCCCGTAGTGGCGGGTCCAGTCGAAGGCACTGTGTTGGGGAATGCCATCGTTCAACTGATCGCGCTTGGAGAACTGGCAAGCATTGCCGATGCCCGCGCGGTTTTGGCGCAGACGATTGATGGCGTCGATTATCAACCGCACCAAAGCGCGGCGTGGGAGCGGGCGTATCAGCGCTTCAAAAATTTGTTGGATGGGGCAGGGTAGTCCATCGTTTCTAAGCCTTTTACGGTTCGCAGGGCATAACCATTATTTAGCTAGAGTCATTTAGAAAAGCCTTATTTGATGGATGTATTACTAAAGTTATCGGATATCTCTAAATCTTTCCCCGGCGTACGGGCGCTCAGTGATGTGCAGCTTGAGGTTCGCAAAGGGGAGGTTCATGCGCTGTTGGGCGAAAATGGCGCGGGCAAATCGACCTTGATCAAGATTATTTCTGGCGTACATAAGCCCGACAAGGGGGAGGTGCGCTTGGATGGTAAATTGGTCTCGTTCAATAGCCCGCGCGATGCTCAAGCCAATGGGATCGCCACCATTTATCAAGAACTTATCCTTTATCCTGAGTTGACGGTGGCGGAAAATATTTTCATCGGTCATGCGCCCCGCCGGAGTCTTGGTCCACTCCATTGGGTCAACTGGCGGGAGATGAACGACCGTGCTGCCGAGATATTGCAATCGCTCAATATTCATGACCTTGATGTGCGGCGCAAAGTCGGTTCATTGAATATTGGCAATCGGCAGCGGGTTGAAATCGCGAAAGCGCTATCAATTAATGCGCGCATTTTGATCATGGATGAGCCGACAGCAGCATTGACAGAAGCCGATGTCAGCAAGCTTTTTGATATCGTGCGGTTGCTGCGGCAACGCGGTGTCAGCATTATTTACATCAGCCATCGTTTGAATGAAGTGTTTGAATTGGCAGATCGCGTTACCGTACTGCGCGATGGGCAATATATTGACACCCAAGCTGTAAGCGCCACCACCGAGCGTGAACTGGTCACCAAGATGGTCGGACGTACCATCGATAATTTATTCCCGAAGTTGCCCCCGAAGATCGGCGAACCGGTATTACAAGTACGGGATTTGGTGCATCTGCCTTTTACGCGCGGTGTGTCGTTTGAGGTGCGGGCGGGTGAGATCGTCGGTCTTTCGGGCTTGGTGGGTTCGGGGCGTAGTGAATTGGCACAGGTGATTTTCGGCATCATGCCCGCCCAAAGTGGCGACATCTTCGTCAGCGGTAAGAAAGTGCGGATCCAAGACCCTGCCCAAGCGATTAACTTGGGGATCGCATATGTTCCGGAGGATCGTGGGACACAAGGGTTGGTTAAGCAGATGGTGATCCGCGAGAATGTTTCGCTGGCGGTGTTGCAATCACTCGCGAGTTCGGGTTTTATCCGGCGGGGCAGGGAGCGTAGTTTGGCGGAGCGGGCAATTGAACAACTGAGCATCCGTGCCTATAGTCCAGAGCAGATTGTCGGCAAATTGTCGGGGGGTAATCAACAAAAAGTGGTCGTCAGCAAATGGTTAGCGAGCAAACCGCGATTGCTGATTATGGATGAGCCAACACGCGGCGTTGATGTGGGGGCAAAATCTGAAATTCACCGTTTGATGAGCGAGTTGGCAGTGGAACAAGGACTCGCGATTTTGATGATTTCGAGCGAACTTCCGGAAATTATGGGGATGAGCGACCGTATCTTGGTCGTTCGTGATGGTCGTATCGTGGCTGAATATGCCCGTGCGGATGTGACCCAAGAAAAGATTGCCGCCGCCATGATGGGCGGTCAACCTAAATTCGAGAATGCCAACCCGCAAGAAGTGAGCCGAACATCATGACAGCGATCCCACAAAAAACATCCCAAGCATTGGCAAATCGAAGTATTGGATCGCGACTGAGTGGTTTACTGACGCAGGAAAGCGTCTTGGCGCTGGCGCTGGTCATCATCAGTTTCGCCGTTACCATTGTGAATCCGAACTTTTTGGCAGCGCGCAATATTTCTGACATTCTCAGCAACAGTTCCTATATTGCGATTGCGGCGATAGGGATGTCGTTGGTGATTATTTCCGGCAACATTGATATTTCGATTGGCTCGCTCATTGGCTTGTTGGCGACGATTGCGGGACGGCTTGCTATCGGTGCCGAAGCCGGGGGGTATCCTGAGATCTTCGCTTTTATCATCCCCATTGTCGTAGGGGTGGCGTCCGGGGCGCTCATCGGATTTTTCGTCGCCTACCTACATGTCCCCGCGATTGTTGTCTCGCTTGGCATGTTGAGCGTCCTCAAAGGGGGCTTGATTTTGTGGACGGGTGGGGAATGGATTTATAACCTGCCAGAATGGTTCAAGTTTGCACAGCAACGTCCGCTTGGCATTCCTGCACCGGTGTATCTGATGATATCGCTCACGATTATTGGGGCGATTTGGATGAAGTACAGCGCCACAGGACGGGCAATTTATGCGGTGGGTGGCAACCGTGAAGCGGCGCGGTTGTCCGGTATCTCGGAAAAAAGGATTATCATGACCGTGTTCATGATCAACGGGTTTATGGTGTCGATTGCCGCGTTGTTGTTTGCCACCCAGTTTAATGCCATTCAATCGACGGTACCCTCTGGTTTGGAGCTACTGGTGATCACGTCCGCTGTGGTAGGCGGAGTCAGCATTTTGGGCGGTACGGGGACGGTGATCGGCTCGACTTTAGGAGCTGTACTTGTCCATGTCATTCCGGCTGCCATGATCTTTGCGAGTATCTCTGACTATTGGCGTCAGGCGGTTCAAGGCTTGTTGATTTTATTCACGGTGTTGGTCGATTTGTATCGCAGAAATCAACAATCTTATGCGAGGCGAAAATAAAATGCAGGCAGTAAAAGAACAACCAGAACAGCAAAAGAGCCGATTTTCAGAAACACGTTTAGGGCGCTCTTTGTTGAGCCAAGAAACTATTTTGCTGATCATTACGATCATTGCCATAACTTTTTTAGCGACCCAAAATGAACGATTTCTGACCCTTCGCAATCTCTCGCGAGAAGTTGTTCTGCTTTTTGAGGTTGCGGTCATGGCGATGCCAATGACGCTTATCATCATCACCGGTGGGATTGATCTATCGGTGGGTTCGATTTTTGGGTTAAGCGCCGTCGTTCTTGGTTTCTTATGGCAAGATGCGGGCTGGGCGTTGGAAGTGGCGATTGTTGCGTCATTGATCGTGGGATTGATGTGTGGCTTCCTCAATGGCATTTTCATTGTTCGCTTGGGGGTGCCGCCATTGATTATGACGTTGGCGACATTGGCATTGTTCCGAGGGATGGCGTTGGGTGTCAGTGAAGCCCGATCAGCACGGGGGTTTCCTGAGTGGTTCACCGATGGCATAGGGCGAGGTGATTTCCTAGGATTGCCACTCCAAGTATGGATTATTGGTATTGCTGTTGTTGTCACGGGTGTGGTGTTGGCACGCACGACCTTTGGACGGTCGCTCTATGCAATGGGCAACAACGAACTGGCGGCGCGTTTTGCGGGCATTCCCGTACAGCGCTATAAACTGGTGATCTATGTCTATAGCGGCTTCATGGCATCGTTAGCTGCGATTCTTTTTACGGCGCGTGTGACCACAACCCGGTCTGACATGGGCACTGGCTACGAATTGGATGTGATTGCGGCGGTTGTCCTTGGTGGGACGAGCATCTTCGGCGGATTGGGTACGATTTGGGGAACAGTGTTGGGGCTAATCCTCATCCAAGTCCTGAAGAATGGACTTTTGCTGGCGGGGGTGCGTGGGGATGCCACGAGTGTTCTAATAGGTATTGTCTTGATCTTGGCGATCCTTATCAATAATTTTATTCAAACACGTTTTCGATCTGTCTGAGGTGATTTGCGTGCCTCGTCAGGAAATGTTGTGCTTTTTTAGCTACCCGCGAAGGGGGTGATGCGTTCGGAAAAAGTGTAGGATGTTTTGCCTGCCGGAGTTATTTTCGCGGTATACAAATTTCGTGGTCATGAAGTGAATTTAGGAGAAAACAAGCGATGTCTCGCAAAGTTCTTACCGTAGTGATGATGTTTAGCCTACTCTTGGCGATTTTTGCAGTGCAGGTTGGGGCGCAAGAAGAACGATGGGTGGGCGCGGATACGATGGATGTCAGCCCCTTGGAGTGTGCTGGTGGCGACATGATGGAGCCATCTGCCACTGAGGAAGCTGGCACTATGATGGAAATGCCAGCCTATGATGGCGGTATGGCGGTTGATGCGCCTGATCTCGCTGGTCAGCCGATTACTCTTATCGATGTGCCGAAGTTGATCGGTATCGGTTACTTCAATGCGACGACTTTGGGGCAGCAACAAGCTGCCGAAGAATTGGGCAATGTCACCGTGACAACCGATGGTCCCACCGAAGGTGATATTGTTCAGCAGATTGAATTCTTGGAACGTTATATCACTCAAGGTGTCGATGGCGTTTTGTTTGCTGCCAATGACCCGGTCGCAATTTCGCCGGTGCTGCGCGATGCGTTGGAACAAGGTATTCACGTTGTCGGTTATGATGCCAATTCTGAGCCGGATGCCCGTGAATGGTTCGTGAATCAAGCTGAATTCAACGGTATCGCCAAGGCGATGGTGGATGGCTTGGTCGCCGAAATTGGCGAAGACGGTAGCTTTGCAATTGTGACCAGCTCGTTCACCGCCCCGAATCAGGGACGTTGGATCGCCGAAGGTCAGGCTTACATTGCCAAGTGCTACCCCGGTTTGACTTGGCTGGAAACAGTCGAATCGCAAGAAGATCAGAACTTGGCGTTCCAACAAACGCAATCGCTGATCAACAAATATGGTCCCGAGTTGGACGGCTTGTTGGGCATGTCCAGCGTGGCGTTCCCCGGTGCTGCCGATGCAGTTCAACAAGCGTCCTTGTGTTCGCCCGATGATGCGGCAGATGGTGTGGGCGCGGCAGATGCTGAGTCTGCGGTCGCGATTGTCGGTCTGTCCACCCCAAATCAGATGAAGCCGTTTGTTGAAAATGGTTGCGTCGAGTCGGTTGTTTTGTGGAATCCGGTTGATCTTGGCTATGCGGCTGTGTATGTCCTCCGCTCAGTGGTTGACGGCGTGTTGACCCCTGAATCGACCAGTGTGATGGCTGGGCGTTTGGGTGAATTGATGGTCGTGAATGGTAGCGAAATCCTCCTCGGCTCACCGTTTGTTTACACCCAAGACAACATCTTCGACTTTGATTTCTAATCCCCGTTATGAATCGGAGACAGCCAGCGCCTTTCAGGGCGCTGGTTGTTCTCTTTTTTATTCACACTGATGAAACTGACGCAAGGTGTAAAAATGATGTCCAATACTGTGCCCAGCGAACTGGTAGCAATGACCCGTCAATTGGGAATGCCCCATATGAATTATGTCGTGGTGGGGGAGGGCAATACTTCAAAGCGCGTTGACTCGCAGACGTTTTGGATCAAAGCCAGCGGGCGAGGGATGCACGAAATTGACGAAGCTGGCTTTGTGCAAGCGCACTTTGAACCGGTTCTTGATTTGTTTGAGCAGACGGAGCTCAGTGCTGCGGATTTGCAGAATGCCATGATGGAAGCGCGTGTCGATAAATCGTCTATAGTACGCCCCTCGGTGGAAGTGACATTTCATGCGATGTTGCTACATGGGTGTGATGTCAATTACGTTGGGCATACGCATCCGGTGCTGGTGAATCAATTATTGTGTAGCAACCGCGCCGAACAATTCGCCAATAACCGCATATTCCCGGATGAGGCAGTCTTGTGTGGTCCGCGTTCGGTGTTTGTCCCATATATGGATCCGGGCTTGCCGTTGGCACGCGCCATACGCGATCAAGTTCAGGGCTATATGGAAGAATATGGCGAAGCCCCAAAAGTGATCTTGCTGGCAAATCATGGGCTTATTGTGTTGGGGCAAACACCGACTGAGATTTTGAATGTGACGGCGATGTGTGTGAAAGCCGCCGGAATCTTCGTGGGGGCTTGCGCGGTTGGTGAACCTGTTTTCATGTCAAGAGAAGACATTATGCACATCTATCGCCGACCTGATGAGATTTATCGGCGTAAGTTGTTTGTCGGTTAAGCGGGCGTGGGTGTCTTGGTCATCAAGTTCACTGACACCGCACGCCCCTTAACAACCGACATCGCCTAATCCTTCGCGGTAGGGTCGAAGGCGTCACGAAGCCCATCACCGACCACATACAAGCAAAGTACGGTGATGAAAATGAGCAGACCGGGGGCAATAACGAGATAGACACCTTTTGTGAAAAAGGTTTGCGCATCGGTGAGCATATTGCCCCAACTGGGTGTAGGGGGCAGAATGCCTAAGCCGAGGAAGCTGAGTGCTGCTTCTGTGAGGATGATGCCGCCGATATCAATCGCAAGTGTGATGACAATCACAGAGAACAAATTCGGCATGATGTGAACAAACATGATGCGCAAAGGTGATGCCCCGATGGCGCGGGCGCTGATCACATATTCGCGTTCGCGAATCGAGAGCGTTTCTCCGCGTACTAATCGGGTCGTGCCCGTCCAGCCCAAAAAGCCTAAAATCAAGACCAAAGTCACAGGCGAAGGACGCAAAACGGCGGCGACGATCAGTAAGAGGAATAGGGACGGAATCGAATTGAGGGTAGCGATCATCCAATTGACGATGTCGTCTATGACACCCCCATAATAGCCAGTAACGACCCCTAACGAGACGCCAATGGATATGGCTAACGTAGCAGCGATAAAACCGACGCTCAATGAGACTTGACCTGCATACAAGAGACGCATCAAATGATCGCGCCCCAAGTCGTCCGTGCCCATCAGGTGGGGATAGCTGCCGGGGGTTAGAAACGTTTTATCCGCTTGAGTCTTGGTATAGCTGACCCCCAATGTTTCGGATAAGATCGGCGCGCCCAAGAAAGAGGTGAGAATGAGAATGACCAGCACGCTCATTGCGAATAACGTCAGGTTATCACGACGTAACCGGCGAATTGCTAGGGTAGTGAGTGATAAACCGGTTTTCTTTGCTTCATCCGTGCCTTGAAGACGGGCTACACTTGCTGTCATGAAGTTTTTGCCTCCTTAATCGAAACGGATACGCGGGTCGATGACCGCATAAAGAATATCGGACACGACGTAACCGAGGATCGTAGCAACCGCGCCAATGATCACGACGGTCATGACGACGGGATAATCTTGTGCCGTCACCGCTTCTACAGCGAAACGTCCTAAACCGGGCCACGAGAAGATGGTCTCGGTGATGGCAGCGCCACTTAAAAGACCAGTGATGGCAGGACCAAGGAAGGTGGCGAGGGGGATAGCGGCATTACGCGCACCGTGTTTGAACCACACTACGCGCGCGGCGAGTCCCTTAGAGTGAGCAGTACGCATGTAATCTTGACTCATCACATCAAGCATTGAAGCCCGCATATAACGCGACAGCACCGCTACCCAACCGGCAGCGAGGACGAAAGTCGGCAACAGCAAGTATTCAAGGCGTCCCCACATGGGCGGGCAACCGCCAGATAATGTGCTAGGGCACCTGCTCCCCATCGGGAGGAGATGAAGCCACGAGCCAAAAATTAGTATCAATATTAAACCGAGCCAGAATATCGGTATGGCGCTAAACAAAACTGATGTGACGCGCGTGAAATTGTCAAACCAGCCGCCTTTGCGAACTGCTGCGAGAATACCAATCGGCACGCCTAACAGAAGACCGATAAAGAGCGAGGTTGCCCCCAGTTCAAAGGTGGCTGCCACGCGCTCGCCGATCATATCTTGTACGGGACGGCGGTAGAAAAATGAGCGACCAAAATCGCCACGAATAATCCCCAAGCGATTGCCGGGGGGATCGTTTTCACCATCAGCGTTGGCATCTAGGGCGATGAGAAATGATCCATCGGAAATACCATCCCCGTTGGAATCCCAACGCATCCAATCATCCCCTAATAACCAACGGAGGTATTGGATGGGCAACGGGTCATTGACCCCGAGTTGGGCAGCAACACGTTCGCGCTGAGCGACGGTGGTGCTAGGCGAAAAGGTAAGGGCTGCCACCGGTCCACCGGGTGCAAGGTACATCAAAAGATAAGAAAGAACTGTGATTCCAAGCATTGTTGGAATCGCCTGAATAAGACGCCGAAGCGTGTATTTGATCATCGTTAACCCCGTACCACACTGTGCCCTTGATAGAATCCGCCCCCTCTTACCCCAATCTTCGGGTGAGAGGGGGCGGCGCAGGGCAAAAATCTGCCCTACGTAATGATATTCAGACGACTAGGGAGTGGAAACCGACCATGCGTCGATGTTCCACAGCATCTGCGATGGCAGCGGGTCAAAACCCGAGACATTTGCGGAAGCAGTGTAGACGCCATCCTGTGCGAAGAGCCACAGGTAGGGGAGTTCTTCTTGCATGATCGCCTGCATTTGCTGGTACAGGGGCGCACGTTCTTCGACAGCGCAACCGATCAAGGACTTGGCTTGCGCATTCAAGTCAGTGAATTCGGCATTGTTGAAGGACGTGAAGTTGCTGCCGCTGCCAATGACATCGCTGGCAGGGGTGAACAACTGGGTCGCATCGGGATCATCGGGATAACCATTACGCCAACCCAAGATGACCGAGTCAAACGTCTGGCTGTCGATGATGTCGAGGAGGGTGTTGAAGTCGATGGTTTGATAATCGACACGGATGCCGAGTTGGCTCAATTGATCTTGGATCAAGGTGGCGATAGCGTTACGACGGGTGTTGCCTTGATTGGTGAAGAGCGTGAAGGTGAATTCAGTGCCTTCTTCAGCATACAGGGCATCGGCGGTCGCTTCCAGAACGCCGTTACCATCGGCATCAACCCAACCAGCTTCCGCAAGCAAAGCAGCGGCAGCGGTGGTGTCGAAAGGAATGGGTGCCAAGGCATCGTCATACGCCCAAGAAGCAGGGATCAAGAAGGAAGTCATACGTTGTCCTTCGTTGAAGACGGCTGCCGAGATGATCGATTCTACATCGACGCCAAGGGCAATCGCTTGACGGACACGGATATCACCGAAAATCGGGTGATTACCCTGGTCGATGAGGTTTCCAGCTTCGTCGAAAGCGTTTTGCGGGTTGTTCGGGTCGGCGAGGTTAAACGCCAAGTAATCCCATGCGTTGCCGGGATAATTATAGTATTGCGCATCGGTCGCGCGGATGTCAGCGCGGCGATTCACGGGCGGGTTGTCGATCATGTTGAGTTCGCCAGCGAGGAATTGTTCAACTTGAACAGTTTGGTCGCCAACGCTCTTGTAGATGTAACCTTCGGGAACTACGGTGCCATTGATGGCATCAACATAATCGGGGTTGGCAATCACAGCAACTTGCTCGCCGGGGCGCAGTTCGCTGAACAGGAAAGCACCACTACCGACAGTGGGGTTCAGGTTAAATTCGGCATCGCCAAGCGTGCTGACATCTTCTGGCAGCAGGTGGGCAGGCACCGGAACGAGGGAAGCAGCATAACCCAACGCCGTGCATTCCGCAGTCGCAAAGGTCACGACGACGGTGTAGTCATCAGGGAACGTCACATCAAGAATGCCGGTGGCCTCAGTGGGGTCAATCACATAGCTGGCGGGGACATCGACGAGACCTTCAGCGCCGAGTTTAATCGCTTCCCACGAGTACGCTATGTCGGCGGAGGTGATGGGGGTGCCATCGCTCCACGCTAAATCTTGGCGCAGGGTGAAGGTGTAGATCAAACCGTCTTCGCTCACGGTCCAATCTGAAACCAAAGCACCGGGTTGATTTGGGGCGATCACGGCATTTTGAACATCAACACCCAAGAAACCAACATTAGTTAGACCGATGATGCGGCTGCTGGCAGTATCGCTGGAAAGGATGGGGTTCAGTGTCGCAACATCACCACCGATGTTACCTTCCAGGATGATGCCACCCTCTTGCGCTGCCGCCGGGATGACGACCAACGCACCGATGAGCATCGCAGAAATGCTCACCGTAACACGCTTGAAAAATTTATTCATACCAACTTCACTCCATAGGTTTACATAAAACGATAGCAGAGCGAACCTTTCGGCTCCCACTGGCTGTTCACTATAAGGTACTCAGTGTGAGGGCTTTGGGTTCAAAGATGCCCTTTCGGCATCTACGAAATGAATTGTAACCATTCTCTTTGAAAAATTCTAGGAACATCCATACAAAACAAAACAACCTTTTGCATCATTATTCACAATGCAGAAGGTTGTTCGGTGATAGGTTGATAAAATGAGTATCGTCAGACCTGCCGGCAGGGACTCAAATGTGGTCAAAGTGCCCCGTGAATGCTCTCGCCGATAGTCGGGGTAGCGGGAGTTGAACCCACGACCTCTTGCACCCCATGCAAGCGCGCTACCAGGCTGCGCTATACCCCGAATAAAGTTCAGTATACTCTAAGCGAATTGGGGTTTCAAGCCCATTGTCGCACGTTGGCGGAATTTGGGCATGTCTGCCCGATCCATCGGCTGGTGACCGAGGATCGGGGGGCAGGGCGACTTTGCTTAGAATAATCCCCAATCGTCGGCAGCGCCCTCTTCCATCATGGTGGGGTCCCACATCTGCATCCCCATCTCGATGGTGGTCGGCAAGCCAGAGTATTCTTGCGCGGCGCGGCGGGTTTGCTCAAGCAGTTGAGGGGCATAAGGGCAGAAAGGGGTGGTCATGATCATCAAAACATGACACCGTTCTTCGCTTAGCTCCACGCCACGGATCAAGCCCAGTTCAATAATGTTCATGCCAATTTCGGGATCAATGACGACGCGCAAGGCTTCGCGCAGTCCCTCTTCGGTTTTCGTTTTCTGCTGAATATCATCAGACATTGTTTTCATCCATTTTTGTTTGGGCAATTCAAAAAGATAGTAACACACACGATTTTCTAAGTCAATTTTTATCATCGGCGTCATAATAATGTTGACTTTGCCGAGTCACGCTGTTATACTGATGCTCAGGTTCGTACCTATGGGTACGAAGATAATTTAACAGTGATTACAGATCGCATTTTCAGGAGGTCATCGCCGGAATGGGCGCTGCACTAGAAATCCGCAATTTACATGTATCCGTAGAAGGCAAACCCATCTTACGCGGGGTGGATTTAATTGTGAAACAGGGCGAAGTCCATGCCTTGATGGGGCCGAATGGTTCTGGCAAGAGCACGCTTGCGAATGTCCTTTTAGGAAATCCCGCCTATGAAATGACCGACGGTCAGATCATTTTTGATGGTCAAGACTTGTTTGAATTGGAAGCCGATGCCCGCAGCCGTGCGGGACTGTTTTTGGCGTTTCAATATCCCGTTTCAATCCCCGGTGTGACCTTGGCAAATTTCTTGCGGTTAGCGATCAATGCCCGCATGAAAGCCGCGGATCCGGAAAGCAAAGGGATTTCCATCTCGGAATTCCGTAAGATGATGCGCCAGAAGATGGATGCTTTGCAAATGGATCATAGCTTTGCTGGGCGCTATCTCAATGAAGGTTTCAGCGGTGGAGAGAAGAAACGCGCGGAAATCTTACAGATGGCAGTCCTTGAACCGAAGATCGCCATCCTTGATGAAACCGATAGTGGTCTCGATATTGATGCCTTGCGCATCGTGTCCGAGGGTGTCAATACGCTGCGCGGACCGGGCTTAGGAACGCTGGTGATCACGCACTATCAACGCATCTTGAACTATATCAAGCCCGAACAGATTCACATCATGTTTAACGGGCGCATTGTGGAAAGCGGCGGGCCAGAACTCGCCCTGAAGTTGGAAGAAACGGGTTACGATTGGGTTCGTGAACGTTTCGCCACCACCGAATAAATCCGTTTGAGTCAGAAGATGGAGTGAAACTAATGGTCGATCAAATTATCACCAGTGAAAAGCAACTCACCGCCGATGAAGCGGCGTTGGGGGATGTGCGCGGGTCGTATGCCGAAAAATACGGCTTCCATGAGGAAGAAAAGTATTCGTTCAAGAGCGAAAAAGGGCTGGATGAGGAGATGGTACGCCGCATCAGCGCGATGAAGAACGAGCCTCAATGGATGACCGACTATCGCTTAGAGGCTTATGAGCTTTTTCTTCAAAAGCCTATGCCCAATTGGGGGTCTGACCTCAGCGGTATCGATTTTGACAACATTTTCTACTTCGTGCGGGCGACGGATCGGCAAGGGAAAGATTGGGATGATATCCCCCAAGAGATCAAGAACACTTTTGATCGTCTAGGTATCCCCGAAGCCGAGCAGAAATACTTGCAAGGCGTGACCGCCCAGTACGAGTCGGAAGTGGTGTATCACAGCATCCGCAAAGACTTGGAAGATAAGGGCGTTATCTTTACGGACATGGATAGCGCGTTGCGTGATTACCCCGATCTCGTGAAGGAATATTTTGGCACGATTATCCCATCCTCGGATAACAAATTTGCGGCGCTGAACTCGTCGGTATGGTCGGGCGGGTCGTTCATTTATGTCCCCAAAGGGGTACATGTAGAAATGCCCTTGCAGGCATATTTCCGCATCAACACGCAAAACATGGGGCAATTTGAGCGCACGCTGATCATCGTTGATGAGGATGCCTATGTGCATTATGTGGAAGGCTGTACCGCGCCGATTTATAGCTCGGACAGCTTACACAGTGCTGTTGTCGAAATTGTGGTCAAAAAAGGCGGTCGCTGCCGTTATACCACGATTCAGAATTGGTCGAACAATGTGTATAACCTGGTGACCAAGCGCGCCGTTGCTTACGAAAAAGCGACGATGGAATGGGTGGATGGCAACTTGGGCAGCAAAGTCACGATGAAGTATCCGGCGGTCATCCTCGCGGGCGAAGGCGCGCACGGCGAAGTCTTGTCGATTGCGTTTGCCGGGGCGGGGCAGCACCAAGATGCTGGCGCGAAAATTACCCACCTTGCGCCCAATACCACCAGTCGGATTATCAGCAAGTCGATCAGCCGTGATGGTGGACGTGCCAGCTATCGTGGATTGCTCAAAATTGTTGAAGGCGCGGACAATGTAAAGAGCAACGTCGTTTGTGATGCGCTCTTATTAGATGATCGCAGTCGGTCTGATACTTACCCGACGATGGAAGTCGATGCCAAGAATGTCACGATGGGGCACGAGGCTTCGGTGACGCGCATCGGTGAAGATCAACTCTTCTATGCGATGTCGCGCGGGATGAGCGAAGACGAAGCGAATGCCATGATCATCAACGGTTTTATTGAACCGCTGGTCAAGGAACTGCCGATGGAATATGCGCTTGAGATGAATCGGTTGATTCAAATTCAACTCGAAGGCTCAATCGGCTGACGAAAGCTTGCCCCAACATCATTTCCTTTTGCATTTGCATCAAGCCAACAGAAGCCATCCGTTTTCTTTGCGGATGGCTTCACTTATGAGGAGAAAACAGTGTGGTCGCTGTAACCCGACGGCGCTCTGCCTCGCCAGAAGCGCCAATTTATACACGCGCCGATGTCGAAGCTTTGAGCGCTCAATATGACGAACCAGTGTGGCTACTTGAAAGCCGCCTTAGCGCATGGGAACTGTACGAAGATATGCCCATGCCGGGGCGTGATCAAGAAGAATGGCGGCGGAGCGATTATCGCGCGATCCACTGGGACGAAGCCAGCAAAGCGATTCCCAATACCGTTGTCAATTTAGAAAGTGTCCCCGCTGCCAATCGTGAACCATTGACGGATGGCAATCAGGGCGGTTTGCTCGCTTTTGTGAATGGACAGGTTGCCCATCTCGAATTTGCGGATGAACTTGCTGGTAAAGGCGTGATTTTCACTGATTTGCGTACTGCTTGTCGCGATCATGAAGAGTTGGTACGCGCACAACTGATGACCAAAGCAGTCACGCCCAGCGACGGTAAATTTGCGGCGCTCCACGCTGCCTTGTGGACGCATGGGGTGTTTGTTTATGTCCCGCGTGGTGTTGTGGCGGAACTTCCTCTGCATGTCGTGATGGCGAACGATCAAGCTGGCGCAACGATGGGGCATGTTTTAGTAGTGATCGAAGAAGCTGCGCAGGCGACGGTATTGGTCGATTACCTGTCATCGGTAGCGCAGGAGCAGTCGCAATCTAGCTATATTGGTGCTACTGAATTGCTGGTGGGACGCGCGGCAAATTTGCGCTATGTCGGTTTGCAAGATTGGAACCGTAGCACCTTTGAGTTTAGCCACCAACGCGCTAATGTGGGACCCGATGGCAATTTGGATTGGGTTGTTGGCACGATGGGGGGGCGCTTTGTGAAATCGTTCATTGAGGTCGAACTGTCTGGAAAAGGCGCAAATGGTCGCGTGAGCGGCATGTTCTTCGCCGACAAAAACCAGTTCTTCGATCTTGATACCCAGCAAGAACATAATGCCCCCCTGACGACCTCGGATTTGCTGTTCAAGGGGGCTGCTAAAGATACGGCACGGACTTTGTGGCAGGGCATGATCAAGTCTTTGCCGAAAATGCAGAAGATCGATGGTTTTCAAGCGTGCCGCAACCTCGTTTTGAGCGAAAACGCGCGCATGGATGCGATTCCGGGCTTGGAAATCGAAGCGGATGATGTGCGCTGTACTCATGCGGCGACGTTTGGCACCTTGGAAGAACAGCCGATTTTCTACTTGATGAGCCGAGGTATCACGCGCGATCAAGCAGAATTGATGGTCAGCGAAGGCTTCTTTGAGGAATTGCTGGAACGTATCCCGTTTGAGCGGGTGCAGGATCGTCTGCGGGCGTCTCTTGAAAGCAAAATTATGGGTTTACACTCGGCGTAAGCTTTCTGAGGGTATGGCATCGTTACTCAATTCCGAGAGGCGCGGTCGCAACCGCGCCTTTTTTACAATGATTTTTCGAGACGAACGCATTATGATTAACGCTAAAATAAACGAGATGGGGTAGAGGGATATGCTGCAATTTATAAAAGTTGCGACCGTGAATGACATCCCTCCGGGGGAACGTCTGCTCGTTGAAATCGATGGTACATGGATCCTGATTTTCAATGTCAGTGGGGAATTCCATGCCATCGAAGATATGTGTTCGCACGAAGAATACTATCTATCAGAGGGTGTGTTGACGGATCATGCTATCGAATGTACAAAGCATGGGGCACAGTTTGACATTCGCACGGGTAAACCCTTGTGCCCGCCAGCCGTATCTCCAATCAAACTGTTCCCGATACGGGTTGAGGGGGAGTCTGTTTTGGTTGGACGAAAGCTGTAAATTTGTAGATTGCGGCACTTTTTAGAGATACAAGGGATAGTCTCATCGACTCGGTAAGCACGCGCCTGATACATTTTGGTTTTCGGTTGTTATACAACGAACTGGCGTTGACCTATGACGTTGTCAGTTGGCTGGTATCGCTGGGGGCATGGCGGTGCTGGGTGAAAACAGCCTTGCAATATGTCCCTATGGAACGCGCGGGAGCTGTCCTAGAATTGGCACATGGCACTGGAAATTTGCAACTCGATCTTGCCGAGGTAGGTATTCGGTCGATTGCTATTGACTTGTCAGCAGCGATGGGCAGGATTGCGTCAGCAAAGTTGTCTCGGAATCACGTTTTGCCTTCGCTTGTCCAAGCGCGGGTGCAGTATCTCCCTTTTAAAGACAGTAGCTTTTCTGCCGTGATCAGCACATTCCCAACGGATTTTATCATTGCGCCGCAGACCCTGGTCGAGGTGCATCGCGTTTTGGGGCAAGGGGGCATCTTCATCATCATCCCTAATGCGACGATGACAAGTGAGGGTATGGTTGCCCAAGGTATTGAGTGGCTCTATCGCGTCACTGGGCAGCGAGCCGGCGAAACAAATGTCGATACCATCGCGCACTTCTTCGAGCCGTATGGCTTTCGTGTGCGTGTTGAATTTGCTGAGTGTCCTCGCAGTCGGGTCATGGTGATCCTCGCCCATAAGGGATGATGGAAACTGTTTGACAGCATCCTAATGCTAAGCGTGAACGACCAAAACCGCGCCGTAGTGGTCTAGTAGGGTAGGCGTCCGTTCAGCGTATGGGCGGCGTAAATCCCCTCCCAATTATCCCTGCTATGCTGAGGGCATATTGTTGCAATCGGCTAAAACAAGGGGAAAACATCATGCGCCGTCAGCTTATGAAAGGCGTCGTCATCGGCATAATTGGAGTCTTAGGGGTCGTTTCTATCCATGCGCAAGACGAGTCAAGTGTTGTCCATAGGAATGATTTCATCATGTGGCAAGATAGCCCCGTTGACGGTAATCCTGAGATCAATCTGGAAGAAATACCGCTTCCGTCTCCTTACCCCGCCGGTTGGATCGACGCAGGGGGTAAAGTGCTGGTCGTCGATCTCGATGGATTTCGTATTTACGCTTATCAGGATGGACAATTGGTGCGCAGTGATTTAGTGGCAACCGGACGATTTAATATGAGGACTTTGCCAGGCAATTTTGCAGTCGAGAGCCGTATCGAAGTCAGTGATTTGGCGTATCGCGGCAACGTAGCGGAGGGTGTACCCTATATTTTGGTCTATGATGGTCGCTTCGCGATACATGGTGCATATTGGCATAATCAATGGGGTGAACGCGCCAGTAGCGGGTGCGTTAATTTACCGGTTGAAACGGCGGCGTGGTATTTTGGCTTTGCCGAAATTGGTACACCGGTCATCATTGTGGATTGAGAGTAACTTATAAGCGCCCCGAAGATGATCAAGTTATGTGGTAACTGCTCAGGCTGAAAAACGGTTGGTAATAAAGGGAGAAATGACCGTTGGCGGTAAATTGGTGGATATTCGGCGCGCGAACTTTTATGTTAACGAACGATTGACAAGCGCCTAATCCACCCCTACATCCACGGTTCGAGGGATATTTTTCTGTTTTTCTTCACGTCTTCATGCCTCTCTGTTTATTTTGTTCTGTTTCCATACCTGAGTAGTCACGCTATATGTTGTTTTGTGCCTAAGTTCGAGAAGAATCACAGAATTTTGACTCTGGAAATGAGTGGTTTTAATGCTATACTAAACGTTATATGGTGGGTGTAGCTCAGCTGGTTAGAGCGCCTGTCTGTGGAACAGGAGGTCGAGGGTTCAAACCCCTTTACCCACCCCATGTGCATTTTAATCGCCGTCCAAACTTGGATGGCGATTTTTTATAGCAGCACGAAACTTCACAAAGATGGATAAAATAGAAGCTTTTACGTATCGAGTACGTGGATTCGCCAGATTGAAGCAATCCTATGAAAATTTCTCCCAATGATGCGTGCCCGTGTGCTAGTGGCTTAAAATACAAAAAATGCTGCCGGACGTTTCATCAAGGCACACCCGCGCTTACGCCAGAGAAGTTGATGCGCTCTCGGTATAGTGCCTATGCCCTCAATAAGCCAAACTACATCATGCAGACGACGCATCCGGCAAGCCCGCATTGGCGCGCGAATCAGGAAATATGGCGCGAGGAATTGCAAGCGTTTAGCACTGGGACGCAGTTTGTAGCCTTGACTATCCTTGCGGTTGATGTCGAGACGGTTACATTTCGGGCGACGCTCCTTGAAAATAGCCGAGATGTATCATTCACCGAGCGGAGCTTATTTCGTCAGGAAGATGGACGCTGGTGGTATGTTGATGTTGTTAAAGAAAGTCTCAATCAAAAACACGTCTGATGAGACGTGTTTTGGGGTGGATCAACGGTCAGGCAACGCTGTTTGTTGACATCGAAACTCAGTAAGGGCGGCGGATGCGCACAATTTTACGACGGATTGTCTGGCGTAACCCGCGTGTGCCTTGATCGAGAACAATGCGTTGTAGGGGTGTTTCTAGCGCCGACGCAAGCTCCGAAATAGGTTTGACGGTATCGGCGGCGGGTATTTCATCAGTGCTTGGCGTCTCGATGAGGGTTTCATCAGGGCGTGGGACATTAAAGATCTCCCAAATACTACGGGTATCCTGTCCGCGGGGTTTTGGCACGGCTTGAAAATCCGCAATTGGGGCACCGCGAGGGGTGGCATCGATATCGGGCGTTGTGGCGCGCGTCTCGCCTTCGTTGGAGGTCGGCGGCATAGCCTCAATAGTTGGAATAATGCCTTTATGCTCCTCAGCAACGGGTACGCTTTCAATTTCAAGCGATGAATTAAGGAGAGGAGGCTCGTAGAGGTTGAGTTGTGGCGCTGGCGCTTGAAACGTGATGTCTTCAATCCGAGTGCGCCCCAGTTGCGTTTCCTCTGCGGTCGGCGGTGGTTCAAAACGAGAAAGGTCTTCCAATGCCGTCAAAAATTCCGGTTCTTGCAAGAGGTCAATATCATCGGTAGCGTATGAATCGGAAATTTTGGTTTCGGTGCTGACTGATGTTGCTGCCGGATTTGGGCGCGTATCATCAGGGGCAAATTCTGGTTCTTGAATGTCGAGTCTAGGATTTGACCACGGCGATTCCGTGAGGGGCAATGAACGCTGGGTCGGCGTGGAACGAGATGCCATTTCCTCATTGGGGCTAAGCGGCATGGATGGTTTGGTCGCGCCTTGTGTTTTGCTGTTGGGATGACGTGGTTGATACGCTGAACGCGCTTCGACATCAGGCGCATCGCGCATCAAAGACTTCGCTTGATGTTCTGCAAGGGCGGCGGCATCAGATTTGAGAAGTTGGTAGAGGCGGCGCAAGCCATCGGTCATCGCGCGATCAATGGCATTATACAATCCTAACGAGTCGCGCATCCCCCCTAGAAAACCACCCGGCTCGTAGCTAAATGTCCATTGAACGACCGTGCCTTCGGGAATTTCTTGGAGTCTGAGGCGTGCCCGCGCATCGCGAAAATTGGCACCATCCACGAAATAATATTCGTAGCCTAGCCCTTCATACCAAGCGCTCACTTCATAAACAAACTCACGGCGCTTGTCATCTTGTTGTCTCCACCGGAGACCCGCCCCGGCACGTTTGGATGTCAAAAAGACAATCTCTCGACAATCGACCTGCCAATCGGGAATGCGGCTGATGTCGCTGAGAATGTCCCACACCCGTTCGGGTGTACTTGGGATGAGTATGCGGTGATCGATAGTTTTCATAAGTTTCAGATTATAAACGGTTTTGGGCAGGGTTCCAATGATCTATTTGCGTGCTACAATACCTGTAATATGAAATGACGCACTTTAAGGCGTATGATCCTGATCACTCCGATAGTTGTGTTTGCGTTTATGATCGCTACTTTAATGGGTGCGGTGTGTCATTTGCTGGTCGGGGGGGACGTAAAACGACTCGCACTCTTCTTTTTAGCATCGTGGGTCGGTTTTGGATTGGGGCAGGGCATTGGAGTTGCTTTTCGCATGGAACTGTTAACGATTGGGACGCTTCGATTTCCAGCGGCAGTCGTAACCGCCATTTTGCTGTTGATAATCACGATATTATTCACGACTGCGCAAAAACGGCAGAGACGAACATTAGGATAGCGAGACCTATGATAGACCAAGCTAAAATCCCCCAACTTCCGGCACCTTTGCAAGATAAACCCGCCCCCGTTGCGCCCAACCGACTACAACGCATGATTGTCATCGGCATCGTTGGGCTGATCGGGCTGTTTGTCGCACTTTTTCTAGTGTCTCTTGGCTTTGCTATTTGGGGGGGGGAGAGTTTTGCCGAGGTCATCCGCGTGATTCGCGATTTGGTGATTATTTTCCTGATTTTGGAAGGTATTTTGATCGTCGTTGCGCTGGGCATTCTGATCTTGCAGGTTGCAAAATTAGTCACGATTGTGCAGACCGAAATTAAGCCCATGCTGGACAATACCCAAGCGACTTTATCGACGGTACGGGGTACGGTTGAATTTATGAGTGAGAATCTAACGGATCCGGTTGTGCGCACCAGTGGTTATGCGGCAGGGGTGTCGGTATTGGTCGGGAATTTATTTGGCATTCGACGAGCTATGAAACGTGCCAGAACCGAAGAAAATTCGGAAACCTCATGAAGAAGTTTGTGTCGCCAATGTCGATATTCATAATTTTCACCAGTGGAGTCGCGGTATGAAACGGGAATTAGAAACGGATTTGATCATCTTTGGGGTGGTATTAGGGATGTTGGTCGGCGCTTTTACCGCCTTGTGGTATGCCCCTCTCAGCGGGCGGGCGCTGCAACGGCGGGCGATTGAGCGGGTTCAAGAAGTGCGTAATCAGACGGACGCGGTCACTTCCAGCTTGTCGGACGGGCGTGATATCATCCGTTCGCGCCGTAGCGATGAAGCGCCAACGCCCTAGCCTGCTTCAATTTGGAGTATCGCTTTCCCAATCGTCTGCAGCACATCACTAGCGATGACGGCACGTGGGCTTCCTTCCCGATGACCGACATCTTCTCCGGCGAGACCATGTAAATATCCCCCTGTACAGGCTGCTTCATAGGGCATCATTCCTTCTGCCAACAATGCGGCGATCATCCCTGCGAGAATATCCCCGGTTCCAGCCGTTGCGAGGGCGGAATTTTTGAAAGGCAACACGCTTGCGCCTTTGTTTGCCCCAGTAATGACAGTATGTGCTCCCTTTAGCAGGACAACAGTATTCCACTTGGCAGCGTATTCGCGCGCCATTTGCCAGCGATTTGCTTGGATTTCGGGAATAGACAGCCCCGTAAGGCGCGCCATTTCGCCCGGATGCGGTGTCAATACCGTTTGCGGCGGCAATAAATCCCAGAACTTCTCTGTTTTGGCGAGAATATTGAGGGCATCAGCGTCGATCACAAAAGCAGGGGGATGCTCAGCAGGCAAGAAGGGGATCCACCGGAGAAGTTCAATCACAAACTGTGCCGTTTCGTCATCTTGCCCTAAACCGGGTCCTAAAACAACAGCTTGAACTTTTGGTAATTCCTGAAGGATCGGTTCTAGGGATTTTTGAGATAGTGCTGCCTGGTCTTTAGTGGGCAACCAAGTGACTTCAAGCATCTGTGAAGCTAGCGCAGTGATGACTTGCTGTGGTGCCACCACGGTGACGACCCCCGCTCCCGTTCGATAGGCGGCAATTGCGCTTAAGCCGGGGGCACCGCTGAAAGCTAATGACCCGCCGATGATGAGGACTCTGCCGAATGTGCCTTTGTTGCTATTTTGCGCGCGCGAGGGCAAAAGCGGGCGGATCATGGTTTCATCAATCAGTTGGTCGGGCGCTGATTTTAGTTTTGACAGCGTAGGTGGAATCCCGGCACTCGCCACTGTGAGTGTACCGACTGCCTGTGCGCCCGGAAATAAGAGCAACCCGGGTTTGACGCCGATAAACGTGATCGTTTCGTCGGCAGTCAGAGCGTCCTCATCGATCATGCCAGTGTCACAATCGAGACCGCTGGGACAATCTACCGCGAAGATCGTGTGCTTAGGGAACGAACGGGTGAGCGGGTGGGTTGTGCGGATATAGGTGGGGGGCGTTTCCTCAAGCGTCAATGCTGCTTTGACCGCGCGCAGCAAGTCTTTGGCATCTGGACTTAACGGCAATCGTGCCCCTATGCCAAAGAGCGCATCAATAATGATGTCTGCCGATGCGACATTGTGGGTAAGGACGCGGAAACGCTGATCATCTTCGGCATTAGCGATGAATATCCCCGCAGTTTTGACCTGCTGATAGATCGGGTCTTCATCAGATCGTTTTTTGAGAAGATAACAGCGCACAAGGGCATTACTTTCCGCTGCGATGATGCGCCCTGCGACCAGACCATCCCCGCCATTGTTGCCAGAGCCGACGAGAATCGTGACGCGCATTTCAGTCTTGATGCGTAGGGACTGTAAATAACCCATTACACGTAAAGCGACGGCACGCCCTGCATTTTCCATCATCTCGGCATAAGGGATCGCCGTCTCATTGGCGTCGGCTTCAATGTGGCGGATGGTTTCAACCGAGACGATTTTCATTGAGTTGGCTTCCTGTTGGCAGTTAGGTTGGCTGAAATAAAAACGATCTGTCGTCATTATAACGACAGATCGCCGATCACAAACGGGAGAATCTGCTTAGTTCGCCAATGTCACATTACACGCACGTTCTAAAAATGTCGAAAATCTTCCTAGAAAACGGGCAAATGTAGGGACGCACAACGGCGTGTCAGCGAATTTATGCCTACAAACGGACGCTACATTGGTCGTGCCTACACAGAGAATCGCGTTTTTGCGCGTTGGTCTGTTCAAAAATTAGAACAGATTTTTAATATGACATTCGCGAATTAGTTAGAGCGATTGATGACGTTATGCGCCAACTCGATAAGCCCAGCTTTCGCTTCGCTATCGGGCAGGATCGACAATTCTTGAATGGCAAGCTGCACTAACTGTTCGGCACGGCTTCTGCCCTCGTGCAGGGTATCACTTTGTAGGGCTTTGCTCTTGAGCGCGTCGATCATGTCTTGGGCTTCAGTATCCCCATGAGCCGCCGCAAAGCCACGACCTTGTTCCAAATCGATGCCGGATGTCTTGCCCAGTTGCTCACTGTCGCCCGTTAGGTCGAGCAAGTCGTCAATGATCTGAAATGCCAAACCGACGTTGTACCCGAAATTGCCGAGCGCATTCACAATTTTGGGGGAAGCATCAGCAAGCTGACCGCCCATCGCTCCTGCTGCCCGAAACAAAGCGGCAGTTTTTAGCCCGATGATCCGGTAGTAGATTTCACGGGTGAAGTTCTTTTCTTTGACCGCACTGGCTTGCAAGGTTTCGCCTTCAACCAACGCGACGGTCGCTTCCGCCAGCAAGATATTCAAGTCTTTGTAGGGAGCCATCAGCTCGTAGACTTTGGTGAAGAGGAAATCCCCTGTCAGGAGTGCGAAGGTTCGTCCCCAGAGCGCATTTACAGAAGGGCGTCCCCGGCGCAAAACACCATGATCATTGATGTCATCATGGACGACACTAGCGGTATGGACGAGTTCAAGGGCGGCAGAAATTGTGACAGCATCGTCAATGGAATCTCCGCTACAGGCGAGATGCGAAAGCATCAGTAGACGTGGACGAACACGTTTACCGCCTGCTTGGATGATATGACGGCTGGCGTCACGCAAAACTGGCACTTCGCTATCGACAGCCGTGTTCATACGCGCATCTACCGCAATGAGCGCGGCATCTACTACGTCCGACATTTCACGCGCTGGCGCTTGTGGGTATGACCCTATGAGGTTGTGGGTGGTCATGTTTTTGTCCTGTTCAATAATCCAGCATTATCAGCTTGTGAAATTCAGATCAAATTAAATTTACAAGTAATTGTATCCAAAAGCCCAAATCATGTCAACGAAACTCAGCAAACACTTTGTTTAGACTAATGGCGATGGCGCAACCCAAGAGAAAAATCATTGGGTGTTGGGAAAGATGGGGAGTATAAACGAAAAAGTACTCCCTTCTCCCGGTTGGCTGGCAAGATGGATCTCGATATTATGGCGTTCGAGGATGAGCCGTACAATCGCTAACCCGATGCCCAGCCCGCCAAATCTTCGGTCGCTCTCATGATCGACCTGATAGAACGATTCGAAAATTGCTTTTCTTTGACTGGGGGGGATGCCGATGCCGCGATCAATGACTCGAAATTCGACACCGCGATTCATGCTGCGAACGGCTACGACGACTTTATCTTGACTAAATTTGAGGGCGTTATCAATCAGGAGTTGCAATACCGTACCGATGGCTTGCTTATCGGCAAGTACCGGCGACAGGATGGTTTCGACTTGAAAGTCAATGCGATCCATTTTATCGCGATACTCCCAACTTCGTTTAAGATGCCGCACAGCATAGGCGACGATATCGGTTACCAAGACCGGTTCGAAAGAAATATCCATGCTCTCGGCGAGGCGGGTGATGTTCATGACTACATTTTCTAAGCGGGTGGTCGATTCCATGGCATAGCTGATCAAGCGTTCGCGATCTTGCTCACTGTCCCTGAGAAGCGTAATGGCAGATTTGACTTGTAAGAGGGGAGTCCTTAATTCATGCGAGACTGTCTTGACGATCATCTCTTTTAAAAGTTCAATGTCGCTGCTTTGGGTAGTGATCTTATGGGAGGGAACAGCGGGGGTTTTGCTGTTTCGGTTTGGCAGCATTGGGCGCAACACGGAGGTGATGTTTGCCAATAAATAGGGGTCATCGTGAGAGAAGACCAAATCTGCATTTTGGATGAGGAGATCATTGCCGTTATTTGGGCGGATGGCAATGATGGTGGGGCAGCGGTCAAGCGTGGAGCGTAAGTAGCGAATAAGCAAATTGTTGCGATGAGACCCTGCCAGTAGCAACAATGACACCGACAGCTTTTTGATGTCGGCAACGATTTCGCTGCGTTTTACGCGATTGATAATTGTAAACCCCGACACCAATAAGCCTTCGCTGATGAGGCTTAGGCTTGGGTCGGTGACGGCAAGGACGAGATTGGATTCAGTCATTGTAGGCGATAAGGTCGCAATGAGGGTCGAAGGCGTTTATTCGCTTTGTGACGATTTGCTTTTTAGCGCTTCGGATTTGCGTTATCGTCATCCTCCAGCGCCTTTCGGAAGATGTCTAGCCCATTGCGTTCGTCCGCACAGCGCGGACAACCGATATAAGGATCAGGGATCCCAATTTGATGCTTCAAACAGGATGCCGAGACGGTCAGCGTGCGTTTGATGCCGAGGAGCGTGCGGTTTATGGTTAGCCGTAGTTCTAGATCGGGACTGGCATTGGCATTGAGGATCGCAGGAACTGGGCAACGGGCACAATCCGACGTTACCCATGCTAAGGAATTGGGATTGGATTTGGCGAGTCGGCATTCTTGAAGGTTGCGACCTCGATTAAAGTCCTGATAGTAATGGCGACAGTCTCGCCCTGCCGGTGTTCTCATGACGACGTATTCCTACTCTTTGGGTTTACCAAGCCATTTCAGTGCTGCCTCTGGCAACACACTCGATGGAGCTGTTTGCACCGTGCAGTCGGGCAATGCGTCGATAAAGTTGCTGCCGTAGGATTTTGTACGAATTCGAGCATCGAGAATTGTAACAATCCCTCGGTCAGTACGCGAACGAATCAAGCGTCCAAACCCTTGCCGAAATTTTAGAATGGCGTCGGGCATGGTGTAGTCGTTAAAGGCGTTGTTGTAGGTTTCGGAACGGGACGAAAAAACAGGATCGGTAGGTACTGAGAAGGGGAGTTTAACGATGACCAATGCACTGAGTTGATCGCCGGGGATATCGATGCCTTCCCAAAAACTACGTGTCCCCATTAAAATTGCCCGTTTTGCCGTTTTGAAACCGTCTAGCAACGCTTGGCGACTGCTGCCGTCACTTTGATCGTAAACGGTGATGTCCCCCAGTGCCAAGCGCGGACCAATCGCATAGGCGGTTTGTTTCAAGTGGGCATAACTGGTGAACAATGCCAACACTCGTCCATTGAGTGCAGAAGTCAGATCAATCAGGATGCGTTCGACAGCTTGTTGATAACGTTGACGATCATTGGGATCAGGCAGATCGTCAGGAATGAACAAGAGGGTGGATGTTTGGTAATCGAAAGGGGTGGCAAGTTCCAGCGTTTTGATATTTTCGGCATGGAGGCGATCCACAATATATTTGAAATCATTGTGGGCGCGCAAGGTAGCACTGGTCAAAATCACACTGCGCTTGTGATGCCATAGCGTTTCGTTAACGAGCGCGCCCACATGCAGCGGGGCGATATTCAAAGAGACGTAATCGAAGTTTTGCCCCAGTTGAAACCAGTAGACATCATTTTTTTGTGGGGTTTGGATAAACGCCTGTAAATGACTCTTGGTGGCACTGATGTCATGGACGGCGGCGCGCAAACTAGCGATGGCGCTGTCGAGATCGCTTTCACGCAAGCGTTCGATACGGGTGGTGCCCTCAATGAGATGCTGAATCGCCGAAGTGATGCCGTCATAAAATTCACCAAGTTCCTGCCAAGTGATCTGGATTGAGGCAAAATCGGGACGCGATCTCATGGTTTGGGTGATGCGTACCGACGAATAGGTTTCTTGGGGGAGGTCGATTTCTTGGAGTAAAGCACGGATCATATCGAAGAGTCTGCGGACATGGGCGCGTGCTGCCCGGATCGCGCTGCCAATATCCCCCACGAAGGCACTATAACGCTCAAAGGTGGATGGACTTGTGGCGGTACGCAGGGATGTCAGTAAACTACCCAAAATGCCTCGATTGCTATCGCCGAGGTCAGCCAGCCGACGGTAGAGGCGGAGGGCATCGATTTGATGGGTAAGGCTGCTGGTGGTGGCTTCTTCGAGGTGATGGGCTTCGTCAACGACCAAATATTGGTATTCGGGGATAACGGGCTGATCGGTTGCAGAATCGGCGACCAAGAGCGCGTGATTCACGATCACAAGATTGGCATGTTCTGCTTGGGTACGGGCGCGATAGAAGGGACAGGTGCCGTTGGCGTAGGTCTGGCATTGCGCGGTGCTGCATCTGTCATGGTCAGCGCTTAACTGCTGCCAAGCCTGTTGTTCTTCGGGTCCGCGTAAGGACAATTCGTTGCGATCCCCGGTTTGTGATGTGAGCAACCATACCAAGACTTTGGCAATGGTGCGCAATTCATCCACGTTGGCGGGTTTGCGACGGCGCACTAGTTCGAGCTGTCGCGGGCATATGTAATTGATCCGCCCCTTAAGCAAGGCAACTGAAATATCGACTCCTACCGCTTCGCGTAAGGTGGGCACATCTTTGGTGATGAGTTGATCTTGCAAGTTGATGGTGTTGGTTGAAATCACGACACGCTCACCGCTGGCAAGCGACCATAACGCCGCTGGGACGAGATAGCCAATCGATTTGCCGATGCCGGTGGCGGCTTCAATTATCAAATGTTGTGAATTGGAGAAAGCAGCACCGATGGCGACCGCCATTTCGACCTGTTGGGGGCGGCGCTCATAATTTTCCAGATGTCCTGCTAGGGGGGATTGAGGAGCGAAAATTGCGTCGATGGTTTCTTCAGTCAGGGGTTGGGGCGGATGGCTTTTCGTAAGCGAGGCGCTGGTGTTCTGTTGGGCTTGCAAGGCGGGGAAGCTGACAGTTCCGGTACCGCGTCCATCATGGGCAACCCGTTCATTGAGGGCGGCAGTAAAGACAGTGCTGGCGTCCCATGTCAGCCCTTCGCTTAGTCGAACGATCTCTTCTAAAATGAGAATGGGCAACTGCAATGCAAGTTCCCATAGTTTTTCAAAAATAAACGCGGTCGCTTTGGCATCATATAAGGCGCGATGTGCCGATTCGATATCAAAGCCGAAGAGCGTTGTCAAACTGCTGAGCGCATAACGCGGGGTGCCGGGAAGCAGTACCGATGCTAATTCGTAGGTATCGACGCGGGTGTTGTTGAGGAATAGTTTTTGTTTATTGAGGAAACTGGTGTCAAAGGTTACGCTGTGACCCAGAAGTGGGGCATCCCCCACAAACGCCTGAAGTTGCGACGCAATCGCCTTAAACGTAGGCGCACCAATGAGATCATCATTTTGAATCCCCGTCAAAACGGTAACGACCGAAGGGATGGGTTTTCCGGGATGAACGAGTGTGCTAAAGGAATCCGTGATCACACCATCCACAATGCGGACAGCGCCGATCTCGATAATCTCGTCTTGCGCGGGGTCGAGTCCCGTTGTCTCTAAATCGATTGCGACCAATTCACCGCGCATGAATTTCCCTTAGTTTGTGTCTGTGATGCCAAGATTATAGCGCACTCAACGGGGATGGTGCAGTGGAATATCGTAGATAGCGAAGAACCCCCTCATAACAGGGGGTTCTTCGTCATTATTGAGGAGATGGAAAATGGTTTTAGCCGCCGATAGTTTCGGCTGTCGCTTCGGCTGTCGCTTCCGGAGTTGCCTCTGGGGTTGCCTCTGGGTTCAAAA
>Ga0209181_10000515_pt1 | contig 71970 bp, 64 predicted proteins | sample MAT05_FD_187208 | JGI IMG/M metagenome (GOLD analysis project Ga0209181, IMG submission 187208) | Freshwater microbial communities from Lake Fryxell liftoff mats and glacier meltwater in Antarctica - MAT-05 (SPAdes) (version 2) | ecosystem: Environmental > Aquatic > Freshwater > Ice > Liftoff... | reverse complement strand
GAAATCTATTGGCTCATCATCACGAACTAAAATCGGCACTTTGACACCGCTCAGCATGAAACCGGTTAGCAGTCTTGAATCATGGGTGTCCAGAATTGTGCGACCCTGACAGGCATAAGCGCAAGCATTACGGAAGACATGATTAAAACAGGTACACAAGCTAATCCTGCTATTACCCCTCCTGGTTGGGCGGGTAATGGAACAAAGTTTAACCAGGCGCGCGGACATCTGTTAGGCAAACAGCTTGGTGGCTCTGGTGATGTAGCAGAAAATTTGGTAACTCTGCAACAGAACTGGGTAAATAGTCCGGTTATGCGAGGATACGAAGGGCAAGTTCGTGCTGCTGTAGAAAGTGGACAGACAGTTCAATATTCCGCTACACCTTTATACAATGGTGCGAATCCAATGCCGCGTGGTGTGACTTTGATAGGTAACGGAAATAACGGATTCAATCTCGGCGTAACAATTCTTAATCCGATAGGATTTTAAATATGTATATTGACGACATCATTAAAGTAATGCCGCCTGTGAACAATCCACTTGATGTGCCCACACAAAGCCAATGGATTGCTATTGAGGGTAAATTAGGAACTGGCCTACCTGATGATTACAAAGAATTTATTCAAACCTACGGCACAGGAAAAGTTGACGATTTCCTTTATGTTTTTACGCCATTTTCAGTTAACGAAAATTTAAATTTGTTTGATCAATTGAAGTTGCAATCTGATGTTCTGGTTGAACTTAAATCATATGGAGAAAATGTCCCATATAAAATTTTCCCTGAGGTAGAAGGTGTAATCCCATTTGCAATTACCGATAACGGGGATGTATTGTTTTGGAAAACATCGACCGAGCCAAATGATTGGACTGTTCTGGTAAATGAAGCCCGTTCTCCTGATTGGGAAAAATATGAAATGTCGATGAGTAAATTTTTATCGGAAATAGTTAGCCATCGGCTGAGTTGTAAAATATTTCCAAAATCATTTCCAAGTGCATCGCCAAAGTTTGAGGTAAGTCACTAAAAGCTGTTGGGGCAAATAGCACACCGATTGTTGCAGGTCGGACCTCTGCTGTTGAGCACGCGGGAGGCCCACAGGTGCTTGCGTCTGGACCGCAGGTATATGCTCCTGATCTCAGTCATGTCACAGGCAAAGGTGCGGCGGTTCGAAATAGAGCCATCGATTCAATCATTAAGGAAGATTTCCCGAATCTGAATCTTACTCATACGCCTGAATATAATCCTTTCCTTCGCACGGGCATTGCCCAGGAGGGCGCTGGAACACAGATCGGGAAAACCAATTTTTCGTCTAGAGATTCGTTGCGCGACGTAATCGTTCATGAAGAATTGCATCATAGATGGTGGGAGCGAGGAATTTATGACCACCATCCTGTTGGGTCCGTCAAGGAAACCAGATTTTATGAAACGATTGATAATTGAAAGACAAGGACAACCTAGATTTTAATTGGCTCTCCGAGCTTTTCAGTTCTTAAATGCTTCGGTTATTCCGCGTAGTTACCGACAAGCACTGCTTAGTCACGGTGCTTGTTGCTTTATACAGGCTCGTAGAAAACTATCGCCCACACGCTCTTCTCCCTTTCGGACCAAGCTATTTCCTTCAGTGGCTTAGCGTTGTTTTTGTAAACGCAATGCCGTGCCAATACCTTTCAACCAACGCTGGTTCAGTTGCTCGGCAAGCGTGATCAAATCGTGTGCTTCGCCCACCACACGCCAATACCCTGAGCCAATCGCTTTGACGCGGGTGGCCCAGCGTTCTGGCTTGTTTTCGTAGTGTTTCAATACACTGGGCATTGAAGCAGGAATCGCACCGCGCTTATCGGGCCTAACTTGTTTTCCCGTCCATTGCACCAGTTCAATATAGTCTTCCAACCGTATCGGTAGCACCGCGATTAAAGTCCCAGCCACCGGCGCCATTTTTTGTTGCAACAAAGCAGGTTTCTGCTTAAGGGTTTTTAGTCGTTGCGCGATGCTGGTATGTAGTGAATGATCCAGACGTTTCGTCATGCCGGCTCGAATGGGGTTGAGATCGACATACGCCATCGCCGCCAGTAGGGCTTTGTCATCGCAGAGGAGTTGTGATTTAAACCTTCCTTCCCAGAACCGGCCTTTGCAATGGTCTTCATCATTGGCCTTTCGAGCAATGGGCTCTGCGAGGCACTTCATCAGCCAGGAAAGATTGCCCAGACGCTGGCGAATAATCGCCATCCGATTCGGGTTCGCAGTGAGCGCCTGTTCTTTGAAGGAGCGCGCCAGATCACTGGCTTCGCGCGGTGGAAACAAACGGACCCAACGGGCGGCCACGTCTTCCTCCGACCATGCGTGTGTGGCAACAGGGTCGAGTTGTAAAACGACATGCAGGTGATTGCTCATGACGGCATAGGCATGAATAGCCACCGCGAAGCATTCGGCGACTAGATGCAGACGGTCTTCCACCCAAAGCTTACGGTGCTCAAAGCTTTGGTTGGTGTAGTGATCAATACCGCACAAAAAAGCACGACGCACGCAGCGTTGAACGCAATGGTAGGTGCTTGGGGCGTTGAGTGGCATGAGTTGGGAGCGAGCTTGCGTCATGGTGCGAGTATGGCAATTGAGCTAGCACCTCGATGTAGGGGGTTACCTCGGTGCAGGGTCAGGTTATGTTGATGCTGTGGGTGTCCCGAAACGGTGTACCTTTGTCAGGAATGCAAAGATTTTTATGTAGGAAAAATCTGAATATATCCGATTAATCCACTCTGACCCCTTTTTTGACAGTGTTCAGCAATATGCTGCCTATACAAGTGCTGAAGCATTGAGAGTATTTTTTGAACGATACATGCATGAGATTCGAGACTTCGCTGGATCTTGAACTGTAGCTAGTGCGAATGTCAGCGCTAGAGAACTAATTTCCTGCGGTTCGGGGCCATCTCGTCACAACAGCATCCCTAGAACATTCAATGGAAATAGGCGTAGCTTTGCAGGGCCGTGCGGCGCAAGATGTTGCAACAGTGATGGATGCCGTAATTAAATTTTGTAAGGCTTTCTGATGAAACACGACCACCAGTGGATGCACTGGTGGTCAGTTTCCTAGCTATTGCTGACCCCAGCCTCCTCCAGCGAAAAGTCTATCTCCAATGTGTACCACGCTACGCCATGAACTTTGATGTCCTCAACCACCTTTTCAGTATCCATGAGGAATCGATCTTCACCAGAAATGAGCGTGAGATTTCTGCGAATTAGTCGAAATGCTGGGACGGCACTTAGCAAGCCCGCAGATAGTTTTTTCCCTGTTGGTACACAGAGAATCTTCCATCTATTTCCACACTTAGATAAATACGAATCAATTTGCATATAATTTCCTCGGTTAAAATGAATTGCCGAATAAACTGGCAACGTAAAATAAGCGAGTGCAAACTCTTGTTACTTTCCTGACGACGCTTTTTGCCAAATAGCCTTGTTGAAGGCTGAAAATGTCCTGCGGAGTGCAAGGATCGATAAAACTACGCGATATCCGAAAAATGATGTTGTCGGGCTTTTTAGCGCATTCTGCGAAGGAAATCTGGGGTTTCCGGCGAACTGACTATTTGTTCCAGTAGTTGCTGACCAACAAACTGATTTGGATTGACTGGTTTCGGCCAAAAGTGCTCGCCAACTCTTGAAATAAGGAGCAGCCGAACAAGAGGCTTGAGCAATAGTAGTTACCCTTGAAATGGGAAAGTCCAGAAACTGGACTACAGCAGCGAGGGCAGCTCCCTCGAACTAAATTATTCTTCTAAGTTAATTACTTTTACTGATGGCCAATGAGCTGGAGCCGAAACATTTACGCTTGCAGCCGCCGCCATTCCCCAGCCTATTTTTGTCTGGCATGAGCAATTTTTATCTGCATGATAAAACTGATCAACCGTTCCCAAAAGCGGAGCAACCAAATCAATCTGTATTCTAGTGAATGGCGGTACAAAACGTCCGGTGACTATTCCAATTGCGTAACCTGCGATCATTGCTCCGGCTGTAGTAGTGAGATATCCCACCGTGTTTAATTGTGGATAGTCACGCCAATATGGACTTGGGTCTGCTCCATCTTTAATTGCCTTTGCAGCAGCAGCTTTTCTTGTCGCTTTATCAGGCTCGGACATCAACTCATAGGTAATCCGTTCTGCTGAATACATTTTCTGGCAAAGAGCGCACGGCCTATCAGGCCCAAAATAAACGATCTGTATAACCTGCCCGCTGATATTGCCTTGCTTCCCCTCCAGGGCAACACCTACATCTAAAATAGGAAGCAAATACTGCCAAGAGAGATCGCCTAATGCTATTCGTGTTGCATGAGAATCAGTGCACCCCAAGACAATATCGGCCTTCAACAATGCATCAATAATTCTCATTTGTGGTACACGGCCCACGAAAGCTTCGACTTCAATTGTTGGATCAATTGAGTGAATATGCCGTTGTGCAATTTTTACTTTAAGTGTTGCCGCCTCGATATCGTTCGGCTCACTACCATGAACACGCTCGAGATTAGAATCAGCAAAAGAATCTGGATCTATTAGAATAATCCTCCCCACTCCCGCACGAGCAAGCACTTCGGCAGCAGCTGAGCCTGTTCCACCGGCGCCAATTAGCGCAACCGTTGCACCGCGTAATCTTTTAGCAGCCTCTATGCCAAAAGCATCGCTTAACCTTTGTACGCGTTCACTAGGATTCGTTACTGGAATATTTACACCGGGTATAACGGTTGTGACAGGCGTAGCTTCAATAATCACATGGTCGATCACTTGCCATTGATCTTTCCAATAAACACGCCCTCCAAGGTGCGGTTCGCTATTTATGATAGACACTATGAAGCTAATATAAGGGCGCTTCACTGCGAAGTCGGCAAAATACTTCGCGTAATACGCATCCATATCATCATCAATCCAACTAGGCATTGGCTGATAGTCTTGGGGGTGAGAATGAATGACAGTCACGGCTAACGGCAAAGTTTCTGATTCAAGCGCAATCCGCAAAGTGTACGGTTCTTGGAATTGAACGTGAGCTACTTGGTTATTCAAATCTCCCTCTTCGGGTGGGCGAAGACTCGCAAGCGTGATGACGATTCCATCTTCTGTTTCTTGCCATCCACTAAAAGCAAATGTGGCCCATTCTTTGTCTGGGTACCGACTAAATAAGAGTGCACTCAAGGCATCGTATTGGGACTTACCTAACCTAAGCGTTACTGACATGGAAGAAATCCTCAGGCAAGAGCATGTAACCAGGCAACTAGATGATCGTAATAAGTATGAAATCCGTGCCTAGTAGGATCCCAAGGAGGGCCACCTCCATTGCTGTGGGGATGGTAGCTGACGGTGCGCCAAGCTTTTCCGTCTGCTTGTATTTCTTGCTGGATATTCGTTCCACCTTTCGTGCGTGCCAGCAGATCAGAATGGTCGGCATCTAGTCCTGCTAGATCAATCATTCCGGCTGGATAGCCATCTGGAACCGGCACGATGACGTCAACGTCAGCGGGAGATTCAACTGGTTCTGGAGTAGGCACATTGCGATACACCACAACGGGCCTACTTCCATCCAAGATTAAATCAGCAATGATGCCTTTATCCCGAAGTTTCTGGAGTTCAAGCAAAATTCGCTCATGAGCCATGACCGCCCTCCACGACTCGACGGGTGACTAGAAAATGGTCACCATTTTTGATCTTTATCGATTGATCAATCGCAATCTCTTCATTGTCGTGGGGGCCTGAACTGCGTCGAACCACCGCGTTTTCCGGTGCAATATCGATTAGAGCTGCAATCTCCGCCCCCTTCATTACGGGCTTGACCCCGTCTCCCACCTCAAATCGGCGGCGATTCACAAAGATATGCAAATGCAGGTGTTCATGTTCGTTGTTCATATAATTCTCCTAGACAATGAAGTTTCGAGCGCTATACTTACTGTATAGAACAATACTACATCGTATTAATTACACTAGCAAGTAGCATATATGCATGAATCAGAAATAGCTGTTGAAGAAGTGCTGAGAGCCAATCTTGCTAGGTATCGCGAGCAAAAAGGCTTAACTCAGGCGGAGTTGGGGCGCCGTGCCGGTATTGCCGCAGCATCGGTATCCCATTTTGAAACTGGCCAGCGAACGCCATCCCTAGAATCCCTATTTAGACTGTCAGACGCCCTTGCCGTGTCCTTAGATGTCCTCGTAGGCCGTAATACAGAGAGTGCTTGGGCCATGGATCCTGTTTTTATGAGAGCATCACGAGCCGATTCGGAAACACTTGAAACGGTTAAGCGTGTAGCCTCAGCACTCTTAGCAGAAGCTGAAGCACGCCACAAAAAGTAGTGTCGTCAGATTTCACATAATGGGGAGTTCGCCATGGTAAATAATGTTTCCGTCGCCCAAAGGCGACCGGACATGAGGGCATCAAAGGTAGATGCGCACCTCAAAAGCGAAACGAAAAAACTGCTCGAAGATGCACGACAAACAGTCAAACCCATTGTATTGACTGAACGGAAGGCCGAAGAGTTTTCCGAAGCCATCTCTAGTCTTCGCTTGAAGTGATAATCGAAGACTAGGGGCGGACATGGGACATACACACTCAATTCCGCCAATAGAAAACATCATTAAGGTGATGCCTTCAAAGAGCTTAAATGAATTTATTACAAAGCCTTTGCAACTTTCCGCCAAAACATGGCCACCAACGCAAGTCACTTATTTAGATGAATACCTGAAGACACTGGGGTGTCGCACTATAGTTCATGAGTCGCATTATATTGATCGCGACTACATGGCTGATCTTGCTGCTTTTTATTCAAGATCTCTTCGCAACTATCCAAATTTTTGTCGACGCTTACATTTTTTTAAACAAGAATTTGATTTGGATGCCTGGCAGAAGATAGTTGCTGCTGCTACGCCAGACAAGTTGCTTGACATTGAGTCAGAGCTTAATAACGGATATTTAGGCTATATCGTTTTACGGCCTTTGGAAGGCTGCCCTATAGGCAGAACTGTTTTACGACCCTTTCCGCAGATCACGGATCAAATAGAGCGGCAGCGATTTTTTGGCGCTACAAAAAGGTTTCGAGCACATCTTGCAGGGTTCAAGCTTTCTGTTCACGGGCTTCCATTTCAGCAACAAGATCAGGGCGTTAGTGCCTGTGCGACGACTGCATTGTGGTCATCGCTGCAAAAGATAGCGCCGATGGAGCGCTGTATGCCTCCAACTCCTGCTGATATTACCGAAGCAGCAAGTAGGTACTTACTAACAGGGCGTGCATTGCCTTCAGGTGGCCTCGGAATACAACAGATGTGTGAGGCGATTCGTATCTCTGGATTTGAACCTGTTCTAATTACAAGTGTGGGGTTAAATGCAGACCGTGGGCAGTTACTGACATACCTTCGTTCTGAATTTGCCCCAGTACTTTGCATTCAACCCATTTCTGATAGTTCGGATGGTCACGCAGTCTGTCTGACGGGCGCGGAACTCGGCCCTATGATCCCTATTACTGATCCGAATATTTTTTATCATGAAGAGGCCTCTCGTGTAACGGGCCTTTATCTTCATGATGACCGATTGGGCCCATATGCCCGTGCAAATCTCAGCACATTAACTGTGGATGGCGGCAAGTTGGCAACGTCACTGAGCATACAATTCCCTGGCGAAACCGATAAGGATCTTTGGGAGCAGTCGAAACTTATCATCATGCTCGTGCCTGTTCCTGCGAAACTTAGACTGAACGTAAATCGGATGTTAGAAATTGGACGCGTTGTGGCTCAAGCCATTGGCGTCACTTTACATAACGAAGGCATATCTGTTGTTTTGAAGGCGAGGTATGCGCTTGCAGTAAAGTACCGGGAGTCAGTATCTACGTTTGGACTTTCAGAGGCTGGAAATTATGAATTGCTATGCTCAGTGGTAATGCCGCGATATTTAGGCGTAATTGAAATCTGCAGTGATAAAGAACCTATTGCTGACTTGCTTCTCGATACTACAGAAACCGAACCGAACCCTTCACAACTAGCGTTTATCCTGCGTGCTCATACCCTAAAAGATGAAGCAATTCTGCGACTCCAAGCAATCGCTGAAGCTATGGACGTAAGATTTATTGTTTAGTGCGAATTCCGGTCGAACTGACTATCTGTTACGGTACATGTCTGAAGTTAATACACAAAACGATTTCATAAGCACAGTGCGCAAAGCTATCTGAAATCCCATTTTTGAAAATCTTCGCCCGTCCCTGCCGTTCCTCAGTTAGATATCTTGAACAAGCTTACAAGACTATCCGTCGTTTCATTTCTTGACTAGCTTTCCTAAATCCCCCGACTAATAGAACTCGGCGCGTCCTCGATCATATTTTTCATAGGCTTCATCGCATTCACGTTGAGTGGGCTCTTGATATCCTCTGGAACGCGCTTCTTTACTGAACAAGGAGGAGACGCGATACCACGCATCAAAATCGGCCTTCTCAACAAAAGCTCCCGCCTTGGCTGCAACCTGCCATATTTCTGTGGCCGGTGTGTTCTCAATGTTGAGTTCTCGTAGATTTTTCACGACTTCATCTGCTTTAGCAGCCGCTTTCATTGCAGGGGCGGTCTGCGATGCAAACACAGCCGCCCAAACATGCTGTTCGCGATAGTCCATTTCGTTCCAACGGAGTAATTGAGTGGGGAAAACAGTCATAAAATGCTTCCTGTGTCGTTTGATCATGCGCACAACGACCACCGTGACCGGCTGAGTAGCTTCGGTCATGTTATGCGTGTAAGTATCTGAAAGAGCAGTTGAGAGTCAATTACTAAATTATTTCCAAAGATCATTCACCATGATTTACAAACTTTGGTGTTTTGGAATGACAGTTTAGTTTCGATCAAATTATTCAATTCATTGATTTTCTTGCAAATCAACAAACTATTTAATTTAAGAAGCCCCATAGTTTGTAGTTACTCGCTTGCTTCCATACAAACTATGGGGCATTTTTAATTACAAACTATGGGTTTGTGCCCACAAAAAAAGTAATCTCTCGAAGCCCTCTTGCCTGAAATTTGCACTATCATGGTGCAATGTCAAACCCCGCCAATACCACGGTTGAAAGCCTCGCAACGCCCGTTGCATGGCTGTCGGTGGCCGGTGCGGTAGAAACCTGTAATCAGGCTTTTGCCAGTTGGTTAGGGGTCAGTGCCCGACGTTTGCAGGCAATGCCATTAAGCGAACTGGATGTTGAATTGGGTCGCTTGGCCGAGGTCTTTCAGCGCTTGCCCGAATTCGGTCATACCCTGCGGGTGCATCGCGCACGTTTGGCCTTTCCGGGTTCCGACGAACATTTTGCCGAATTGTGGTTAACGCGATTGGAAAATGGCGAAGTCCGGCTTGAGGCACATCCGACCGAAGAATTTCTAGGAGAAGATCCGGCGAAAGTTTTGCCGGCTGCTTTATCGGCTGCACTAAAAGGTTTAGCGCACGAAATCCGTAATCCACTGGCGGGCATGAAGGGTGCAACACAATTGTTATTGCGCCGCGTTGATGACCAAGATTCAAAAGAACTCATCGAATTAATCGGCACCGAAGTAGAGCGTCTCGCGGTATTGGTCGAGCGCTTATTAAATCCGGCACCACCGCGTGAGTTTGGTCCGGCCAATATTCATGCGGTGCTGGAACGTGTGTTGCAATTAGCCGATACCGATGCCGGCTGGGCGGTAAAACTGGTGCGCGATTACGATCCGAGTTTGCCGGAGTTATATGCCGACGCTGATCGTTTGACGCAGGCAATTTGGAATTTAGTCCGAAACGCTTTGCAATCGGGCGCATCGCAAGTGGGTTTGCGTACCCGTGCCGAGCATCATGTTTTGATTGGCGACACCGCGCACCGTTTAAGTTTGCGGGTAGAAATTTCAGATAACGGTCGTGGCGTACCCGAAGATCTAGCCGAACAAATTTTCTTGCCGCTAGTGAGTGGCCGTGCCGAAGGCACCGGATTGGGTTTGGCAATGGCGCAGCAAGTGGCACGCGAACACGGCGGCTCACTTGGCTATCGCTCGCGGCCGGGGCATACGGTTTTCACTTTGCTACTGCCGGTGAACGATAACGAACTGGAAAGTGATGACGAGTAATTCGCGTTTGTGGGTGGTCGATGATGATCGTAGCGTTCGCATCGTGCTGAGTCAGGCACTACGCGATGCCGGCTATCAAGTGCATGGTTTTGATTCGGCCGACACCGCTTTGTCGGCATTGAACACCGAAGCGCTACCGCAGCTGGTGATCACCGATGTGCGCATGCCGGGCACCGATGGTTTCAGTTTTTTGGAACAGCTAAAAAAACGCCATGAGAACATTCCGGTCATTGTAATGTCGGCTTATACCGACATCAGTTCAACCGCGAGTGCCTTTCGCGGCGGCGCCCATGAATTCTTATCCAAGCCTTTCGATCTGGATGAAGCGGTGAGCCTGGTAGCGCGTGCACTGCCGGACGAAGAACCCGTAGCCGAATTAAAACACAATGAAACCGGCAATGAATTGCTTGGTAGTACACCGGCTATGCGCGAATTATTCCGCGCCATTGGCCGACTGGCACAGGCGCCGCTTTCGGTGTTGATTACTGGAGAAACCGGGACCGGAAAAGAACTGGTCGCACGCGCTTTGCATAATGAATCGCCACGCTCCAAAAAACCTTTTATTGCCTTGAACACGGCTGCCATTCCGGCTGAATTGCTGGAATCGGAATTGTTTGGCCATGAAGCTGGTTCGTTTACCGGCGCACACAAAAAACAAATTGGCCGTTTTGAGCAAGCCGACGGCGGTATTCTATTTCTCGATGAAATAGGCGACATGCCGGCCGCATTGCAAACGCGTTTACTACGTGTGCTGGCCGAGGGCGAATTTTTTCGCGTTGGCGGTCGTGAGCTGATCAAGGTCGATGTGCGGGTAATTGCAGCCACGCACCAGCATCTGGAAACCCTAGTAAAAGAAGGAAAATTCCGCGCCGATTTATTGCATCGGCTCGATGTCGTGCGCTTGCAACTGCCGCCGTTACGCGACCGAAAATCCGACGTGCCTGCATTGGCGCAGCGTTTCTTGGAACAAGCGGCAGAGCAATTGAATGCACCTAGCAAACGATTCAAACCCGAAGCGCTGGCACGCATGGAGCAACACGACTGGCCTGGTAATGTGCGCGAACTAGAAAATCTTTGCTGGCGTTTAGCCGCCTTGGCTCCGGGCGAAAGCATCAGTGTTAAAGACCTGAAAAGCTCTCTGCGCAGCAATGAACTAAGCATCGAACCACAAAATATCTGGCAGCAGGCTTTGGCACGCAACACCCAGCAATTACTCAGCCATAACGAGCAGAATGTCCACGCGCGTTTACGCGAGCAGTTCGACAGAGTATTGCTGGAAACCGCTTTGGATTTTACCGATGGTCATCGGCAACAGGCTGCAGAAAAACTGGGGCTAGGCCGAAATACACTTACGCGTAAACTGGGCTCGGGCCGGAAAAAATAGAATGCACAGCAACTCAATTACCTAAATACATCTGCAAATATAAAATTAAGGACTGGTAGTGAAAATTAAACACGGAGTAAGCGTTTTTCTCATAGGCGTCATTGGCTTGCTGTGTTCGGGCTGCTTATATGCAGCGGACTACATAAAAAATGCCCCGCAGAAGAATAATTTAATGCCACATAAGTTTTTGGTGAGCTCCGATCTTCCGTCTTGTCGAGATTACCTGACAGCGGATGCGATCGAATCGATGAGTCATGATCAAGTCAGACAAATAGAACAATGCGCCTATCATTTCTTAGAAACCGAAGATTACGCTTCATTGGAATCTGCCATCACCTACTTGCGTAAAAACAACATCAGGGCGCCAAGTGGCTATTGGCTGCAAACCAATTTTTATGTGGGTCTTGAGAAGTTTGCCGATAAGGCGGTAGATGATGCTTCGTATGATGAGATGGAAGCCTATATCAAGCGCTGGATTGAAAAATCCGGGGGCTCGAATACGGCGCGCCTAGAGTTGTCTCATATCATGCTCAGCCGAGCCGCCTTTTATCGGGGAGATGGCTACGCAAATACAATTTCAGAGCAAAGCTTTGAAAAACATTACCAGCAAGTCTCTAGGGCAAAAAAGTATTTGCTTGAGAATGAAAGCATAGGAAAAACAGACCCGGAATGGTTTTATCAAATGCTGGGCATTTTAAATGTTGAGAGAAACACCGACGAAACCCAACATAAAAAACTATTTGAGCAAGCCATAAAATTATATCCAGACTACTACCCGATCTATTTCACGGCATCGGAATTCCATCTCGCTAAATGGCATGGTGACAACGACTCTTTTGAAAAATTTGCAAGACAAGCAACCGCCGGTCTCGAACCTGGACATGCCAAAGCCATTTATGCACGCATTTACCGGAACAAAATTTGTGGCAGGTGTGGAGACAAAGATGTCAGAAATTGGCGTGACCATTGGGAAGATATTAACGCGGGAATGGAGCAGGTAATAAAGGAATTTCCAGATCAGTGGAATTTCAATACCTATGCCCACATGGCTTGCTCGGCATACGATCAAGACAAAACACTGGAGTTAATGCAGAGAATAAAAGATGCCCCAATTGACAGCGTCTGGAATGACAGGCAATTCAGTTATGAATATTGTGCAAACTGGTCTGGCCTTAACCAGGGAGCGAAATAATGTCGAGCACCGCTATTCATGTACGGCATGCCGATAGGCAGGATGCCGAGCTGTTGGCCAACTGGGCGCAAGCGATGGCAATGGAAACCGAGCATAGACACCTGGATGCCGACACGGTATTGAAAGGCGTACAGGCAGGCATTGCCGATCCAAAACGCGCCCGTTATTTTATGGCGATGTCGGGCGAGACGCCTGCCGGAACATTAATGCTTACTACCGAGTGGAGTGACTGGCGTAATGGTGATTGGTGGTGGATACAGAGCGTTTACGTGCACCCGGATTTTCGTCGTCAAGGCGTATTCCAGAAAATGTATCAGCACGTAAAAACATTAGCCGAGCAGGCCGAGGGTGTTTGTGGCCTGCGTCTATATGTTGAACATGAAAATAAAAATGCCCAAAAAACCTATGAAACTTTGGGTATGGAAGATGCCGGTTACAAGATGATGGAAGTGAAGATTTGATTTTTCGGGTAAGAACACTCAGATTTCTTCGTTAGAAAGACCGGGTAATACTTTTGTTTGGGTTTTTTCGGATTCAAACGCTATCTGTGTACATTCCTTCCAGTTCGCCATGCATTGATTTACCACTAGCTGAAGCTGCCTTGCTTCATTATTCCAGGAATACGTTATGGAATAGTATTTTCCCGGCTCAGCCTCGAACGACAGCTCTTCGTAGTGCTTTATGGTGACAAGGTGTACATTTTCGCCGAGTGGATTGTTGCTGCGGTTTTCATCGGTCACCTCAGGCGGAAATTTCTCAGCCAGCCCAGCGGCTATTTTGTTGGTCATCAGTTTTTTGTCTATGTCAGACAGCTTGAATAATACCGACAGCCTATGTTTCCCTGGTGGTATGCCGATCAAGCGAGGCTCGGTTCTGCCCGGAGACGCGCAGACAAAACAAGGTGCGGCTCCCGGCTTGGATTTAGCTTCCGCGCTCCTGACTTGAGCCGCGTATTCCGACATGGAAACAAAATCGCGCGGGTCTATTCCATCCAAAGCAATCAACAACAGGCCGGGTCCACCTTTGTCACGCTGCAATTTGACAAACGCATTATGTTCGCGCGCAACGCCATCTTGATTTAGTGTATATAGCTTCGCGTCTTTGGCATTGGAAACAGACACAATGAGCAGCAAAAGCAGGGTCCAGAAGCGTTTAGTCGTGCACATGTCATAACTCCGATTGTTTGTATTTGAGATGCCCGGCTGCAAGCATCTTGTTGGTAATCGCTCGTCAATCATGTGAGTTTCGATACGCAAGAATCAGCTCGGTCACCGGGATGCGGTTGATCTTCATGCCTTCAAGATTGCAATTCTCGATCGCGACATTGGAGAAGTTCACTTCGTTGAATGATGCACTGGTCAAGGCGATATTGACATTGCAGAACACGGCGCCAGCATGCGAAGTATCTGTGAAGATTCTTATGGATTCCGACATGGCATTTCCTGCAATGGGACGCGCTAGAAACCGGAGCCAGGTTGTTTCAGAAACTCCAGCTCTTCCGGGCTCGATGGGCGTCCGAGTATTTCATTGCGATGTGGGTAACGACCAAAACGGTCGATGGTTGCTTTGTGGCGCAACTCGAATTTGTAATTGCTTTCGGGCGCATATTGGCGATAAAGCGCTTCGGCTTCAAGGTGGATGATGGCCGACTCGCTGTGCATGTAGGGCAGCAACAGAAAGCTGCACTCGGTTGCTGAAAGACCAAGCTGCTGGTTTGAGGCGACGGCTTCTTGCGCCAATGCCAATGCCATCGCGTCCTGCGCAAACGCTCGCGCATTCCCTCGATGAATATTTCGCGAGAATTGATCCAGTACGATGATTTCTGCGAGCCTACCCGAAGCCTCCGTGCGCCATGCAAAACATTCACCGAATGATGCGTTCTGCAGTATTTCGCCAAAACGATTGCGAATGGTTTCGTCAAATGCCGGTTCGGCGGACCACCATGATTCGGGATTGATTTCCTTGAACCAAAAATCGAGAACGTCTTGCGGGCAAGCGGTTGTCATGGGGCTTGTTTTTTTGAAAGAGTCATTGGATCGGAGCTTGATAGCTCAAACAAGCGATTGTCCGAATACATGCTTGTCGCAAACATCACTCAAATTGGCTGGGCGGGCGAATAGATAGCCTTGGCCGAGCGTGAGCCCAAGCAGTCGCAATTGCTGGCGTTGGTCTTCGGTTTCGATGCCTTCGGCAATGACATCAAGGCCGAGTGAGTCGGCCATTAAACGGATGGCGCGCACGATCGCGGTGCTGCCACCGGCCTCGCCTTCCTGTAGAGCATTGACGAAAGACCGATCAATTTTCAAACCCGATAATGGGAAACGATGCAAATACGAAAGTGAGGAATAGCCGGTGCCGAAATCGTCGAGTACGGTGTGCACGCCTAATTTTTTGAGTATAGATAAACAACTGGCGACTTGTTCTGGGTCTTCAAGCAAGGCACCTTCGGTAATTTCCAGTCGAATGCTTTGCGGTTTTACATGATGGCGGTCCATCAATGCCAAAAAGCGCTCGGCAAATGTTTTGTCGCGAAGATGCACAGGCGATACATTCAGGGTGACGTAGGTGCCCATGACCACCAATGAATCCAAATCAATACAGACCTGCTCGTAAATCTGCCAATCCATCGCTTCAAGATTGCCGGTTTCTTCGGCGACTTCCAGAAATTCGCCAGGCGCCAATAATCCGCGTTCCGGGTGATTCCATCGCATCAGTGCTTCAAAGCCAATTACTTTTCCGTCAATCAATTGTGCAATGGGTTGATAAAACGGCTGAAACTCGTGGCGATGCAATGCACGCCGTAAATCGTTTTCCAGATCCAGTGTTTTCAGGGCAATTTCATGCAGGCCTTCATCAAACAGGGAATACCTTTTGCGACCGCTGGCTTTGGCGCGATACATCGCAACATCGGCATCACGCAGTAATTCTTCGGGGTTGCGATAACGCGCATCAACAATGGCAACACCAATACTGGCGGAGGTAAATAATTCCTTGCCGGCAATTCGCATCGGGCCACTCAAGGCGCGGATTATGCGATCGGCCACAATAATGACATCTTCCTGATCGGCGATGTTTTCCAAGACCACGGCAAACTCATCGCCGCCTAAACGAGATACCAAATCCGGCTCACGCACGCAGCTACTGATGCGTTTGGCGGCCTCTTTCAAAAGTTCGTCGCCCACTAAATGCCCGACCGAATCATTGACGATTTTGAAACGGTCCAGATCGAGAAACAGTACCGCAAATAAATGGCTGGCATCATTATGGTAACGACCCAAGGCACGACCCAGGCGTCCCAGCAAATGGCTGCGGTTGGGCAGGCCGGTCAAGGCATCGTGCAAGGTTTCGTGTTTAAGTTTGAGCTCCATGCGCTCACGCACCAGAATTTGGTCACGCAATTCGTTATTTGCATTGGCAAGCTCATAGGTTCGCTCGGTGACGCGGTGTTCCAATTCGGCATAGGCTTTACGCAAGCTTTCATTAGTCCGGCGGCGCTCTAGTGCGTTGGCGATATGCACACCGACAAAACTAACGAGTTCTTTGTCCAGTTCGACGTAGTGGTAATCCTCGGTATAGCTTTGCAAGGCAATAACGCCTTTAACTTCGCCGGATAAAAACAAAGGTACGCCGAGCCAGCTCACCGATTTGGAACCAAAGACGGTGACTTCACCTTGCTGCTCCAGTGCATCAATATCGCGGCGATTGAGTAGAGCCGTTTTTGCAGTTCGAATAACGTACTCGGTTAATCCCTTGCCGATAGTCCGGGTGCTTCTTAGTACATCGCGTTCATCAGCGGTGTAAGGGAAATCGAGATGCTCGCCGTCTTCAGAAATAAAAGCGATATAGAAATTTTTTGCATGCAGTAATTCACTAACAATTTTATGTACCGAGGAATAAAATGAATCCATGCTAGCGCTGCTTTGGGTCACTTCAGCAATGCGAAACAGGGCTTGCTGCAAGCGCTCGCTGCGTTGCCTGACAGTTACTTCCTGCTGTAACTCGATGGTACGTTCGCTCACGCGTTTTTCCAGTTCTTCCTGGGCGTCGCGTCTTTGCAATGCGGTCAAAATATGCTGCGCAACATAGGCCAAAAGTGCTTGGTCTTCATTGGTATAGCTGTGTTCGGCATCATAACTTTGTACAACGACGCCGCCGAGCACTTCACCATGGTCCAGCATGGGTACGCCAAGCCAGTCAAGACTTTCCGGGCCCAGACTTTCATCGCGCGTAACATCGAGTGATTTGATAATCTCGTTGGATGGTCCGTGAATCGGCTTTCCGTAACGCATCATTGCCATAGTGACGCTGTTGGGGATATCTTTCGTGTAAATTTTTTCTTCGGGATTCGGCGAGATGGAATCATGGGTATCGACGAAATAAATGAAACGCATGGTTTCATCACTGCGGTCATAGCGGACAATATAAAAATTTTCGGCATACATTAAACGCCCGACAATTTGATGTAGGTCGTGCAAAACTTCGTGTGTTTCCTTGTCGGAGTTTGCAAGATCACTAATAGCAAACAAGGAGCGTTGTAAGCGCTCGGCGCGCGCGAGTCGATCTACATCGACGCGTAAGCGTTCGGTTTGCAGTATCGATTGACTGCGCAGGGCGAGCTTGCTGAGCGATTCCTGCCATTCGTTACCCTGCCTTGGGTCAGAGGCATTGGTGTCGAGATCGACACACAAGCAAGCCCAAAGATGCTGCTGGCCGGTTAATAAAATGGCAACGTGCAAAATTTCAGTACCGATTCTTTCGGCATAGCTGCCATCTTGCCGCGCTTGTCGAATCAAAATAACGTCATCGTCGGTCAAATCGATGGTCGGCACCAATTTCCAGTCATTGGGTTCCGATAGTGCGGTGTGCCAGACTAATTTCGTATTGCGCGCGCCCAAACTTTCGAAATGACGCAAAGTGGCATTTGCCATCGATGCCATGTCCTGCGCCCAAAGCAATGTTTGATCGAAAGAATCAGGTTCGCGTAGTGGCAGAGTTCTAAAAGGCATGGTTACACGTTGCCACAGAGCGCCGTTTTCGTCTAGCAATCACGCATTTTTTTACACAGGTCTGGCCGCTAAAAGTGCACGTGTTACAGGATGTTGCGCATCTTGCCACACGGAGGTGGCCGGGCCTTGTTCCAAAATACGTCCCTTGTCCATGACCAGCACCTGATCGGCTAGGGCCTTTGCGCAAGCCAAATCATGGGTGATAAATACCAGAGCAAGTCCATGCGTTTGCATAATCTTGCTAAGCAGCCGAATAATTTCCGAACGATGCTGCGCATCGAGTGCCGACACGGCTTCATCACATAGTAAAATATCTGGCGACATGGCTAAAGCCCGTGCAATGGCAATACGCTGCTGCTGCCCACCGGAAAATTGATGCCGGTAGCGCTCGAGTGCGCTGGCGTCCATACCGACTTGCTGCAATAACTCAATCACCCGAACTCGCCGCTGCTCCGCGTTCATATCGGTTTGTATGCGCAATGGTTCGCCGATAATATCGACAATTTTTTTTCGTGGATTTAGCGATGCTGCCGGGTCCTGAAATACCACGCCCATACGCCGACGTAGTTGTCGCAAGCGTTGGCGCGATGCCTGCAAAATATCTTCGCCATCAAGACGCACGCTACCACTAACGCCATCATTCATTAAACGCAAACAGGCGCGACCCAGACTACTTTTGCCACTACCACTTTCGCCTAGCACGACCAGACATTCGCCGCGTTTTAAATCAAACTTTACTTCATCAACGGCGTTCGTCTTCGCTCGCGGGTAGCGAATGCTCAACTGATCCACTTTCAAAATTGATTCACCAATGGTATGTGGTGCCGGCATCGGCAGATGTTCGGCAGCGAGTAATTCCTGTGTGTAAGGATGTTGAGCCTGTTTGAAAATTTGTTCGATACTACCGCTTTCGACGATCTTGCCGCGCTGCAAAACCATGACCCGCTGGGCATAGGAACTCAGCAGTGGTAAATCATGACTGATTAATAAAATGGCGAGTTGCAGCTTTTTTCTTAATGCATTAAGCAGTTCAAGCGCTTCGCGTGCTAAACGCGGGTCGAGCGCCGACGTGGGTTCATCGGCAATCAGGATTTTCGGTTTGCCGGCCAGCGCGATTGCCAATAACACGCGTTGTCGTTGACCACCGGATAACTGGTGTGGATAACGATGCTGCAGCTGTTCGGGTTCGGGTAATTCAAGTTGAGAAAATAGTTGCAATGCGGCTTTTTTGGCGTCAGCCGAATTTACTTTTTGTAAAACGCAAATCGATTCGCAAAGTTGGTCGCCCACCGTGCGCAGTGGATGCAAGGCAGCCGAAGCATCTTGTGGCATCCAGGCAATGCCACGCCCGAGCAAGGCAATATGTTGCGGCGAATTGAACACAATAGCTTCACCAAACAATTGTAGTTTGCCGCTCACATGCAATCCCGGTGGTAATAAGCCTAGCAGTGAAAGTGCAGTCAAACTTTTACCGCTGCCCGATTCGCCGACCAATCCCAAACATTCAGACTCAGCACATTGCAAAGATAACGGCCCCAGCAGTGGCTCGGTTTGTTTCGATAAATGCACCTGTAGATTTTCAACAAGCAGGACCTGCGTCATCGTGAAGCTTCCTTGCGCACATCGAGCCAGTCGCGTAAACCATCGCCCAAAAATTGAAAACTCGCTAGCGTCGCAACTAAAAAAGCGGCCGGAAAAATCAGCGACCATGGCGCGCTATCCATTTCCTGTGCGCCTTCATACAGCAAACTGCCCCAGCTGGCCGATGGCTCATCAACACTTAAGCCTAAAAAGCCCAGAAAGCTTTCCACCAGAATCGCCTGCGGTAAAATCAGACCCAGATAAACCCAGGCAATCGGCATTAAGTTGGGCAATAAATGCCAACGTAAAACCTGATCGAAACGCGCACCGGCGGCAATCGATGCCAATACAAAGGGTGCTTGTCGCAAACGCGCGGCCTCGCTGCGCATCACACGTGCCAGATCAATCCAAACGTAAGCGCCAATGGCGGCCAGCAATAAAAACAGTGAACGGCCGAACAGGCTCAATAATAAAATCACGATCAATAAAAACGGCAATGCCGACATCACGTCCAGTAGGCGCACGATGATACGTTCGACCCAACCACCGGCATAGCCAGCAATTGCGCCAATGCTGACACCGAGTGCTAAGGCCAAAATACTCGATAGTACGCCAATCGTCAGTGACAAGCGGCCGCCCGCCAGCGTACGCGCAAGAATATCGCGGCCAATGGCGTCGGTGCCAAACCAGTGGCCGCTAATAAAAGACGGCGCTGTCGATAAAAAATCCCAATCAGGCCGATGCGGATCAAAGCGAATCAACCATGGCCCCAGCACGCAGCACAGCGATAAAACCGCCAGAAAAATCAGACAGACTCGCACACTGGTCGGGAATGATCGAAAATATTGCATCCGCCTATCGTATCCGGCGTTATCATGTTCGCAAAGGAGCAATGTATGACTTTCCCCATGGAGCGGCCACGCCGCATGCGCGCCGACGATTTTTCTCGCCGCTTAATGCGCGAAAACAGTTTAAGTGCGAATGATTTTATTTTGCCAGTATTCGTTCACGAAGCCCGCGGCCGCACTGCCATCCGTTCGATGCCCGGTGTCGAGCGCTTGTCGATTGACGAATGTCTGAAAGTTGCCGAGCAGGCGGTTGCCCTGAAAATTCCAGCCATGGTCTTGTTCCCGGTTACCGCGCCGGATGCCAAATCGCTCGATGGTGCTGCCGCTTGGGACGAAAACGGATTGGCTCAACGCACCATTCGCGCATTGAAAAAAGAATTTCCGGATCTAGGCGTGATTACTGATGTCGCGCTAGACCCTTACACCACGCATGGCCAGGATGGCTTGATTGATGACAGCGGCTATGTAGTCAACGATGAGACCGTCGCCGCCTTGGTGGCGCAGGCCTTGTCGCATGCTTACGCCGGTGCCGACGTGGTTGCACCGAGCGACATGATGGATGGCCGCATTGGCGCCATTCGCGAAGCACTCGAAGCAGAAGGTTTTGTGAACACCCGAATCCTGGCTTACTCGGCAAAATATGCTTCCAGCTTTTACGGGCCGTTCCGCGATGCCGTCGGTAGCGCCGGTGCGTTGGGTTCAGGTAATAAATATACCTATCAAATGGACCCGGCCAATAGCGACGAAGCCTTGCGTGAAGTGGCGTTGGATCTGGAAGAGGGTGCCGATATGATAATGATTAAACCCGGCATGCCCTACCTAGATGTGGTGCGTCGAGTGAAAGACCATTTCGGTGTGCCGACTTTCGTGTATCAAGTCAGTGGCGAATACGCCATGCTAAAAGCCGCCGCACAAAACGGCTGGCTTGACGAAAAAGCCTGCGTGCTGGAATCTCTAATGGCCATGAAGCGTGCGGGCGCCGATGGCGTACTAACGTATTTTGCATTGGATGCTGCGCGGTATTTACAAGAGTAGGACCGACGGACGTCGGAATGTTTGCCGTGATGTTCGACGAGGAGCGAGCTCTGCTCGCGAATGCTTTTAGGAGAACCACATGACACAGCACTACGCAGTTTTCGGCCAACCTATCGTGCACAGTTTGTCGCCGCGAATACACGCCGCGTTTGCCAAGCAACAAGGTATTGTGATTGATTACACGGCCATTGAAGCCGCACCTGAAAATTTTTCCTACGCGCTCGACAATTTCCATGCCCTCGGCGGTCGCGGCGCCAATATCACCTTGCCGCATAAACAAGCGGCGTTTAGCCATTGCGAAAATACCAGCGCACGCGCACAACGCGCCGGTGCAGTGAATACTTTGATCCGGACCGACACGGGCTGGGATGGCGATAACACCGACGGTAGCGGTTTGATTCACGATTTAACCGAACGCCATCGCATTGATGTACGAGGTCGTCGTACTTTGTTGTTAGGTTCAGGTGGAGCCGCACGCGGCGTTGCGCCGGCATTATTGGACGCTGGCATTGGCGAGTTATATGTTGTCAACCGTACCGCGGGTGGAGCCGACGTATTGGCCGATGCCATTGGCCAGCCAGGCCGCGTGCATCCGCGTTACTGGGAAGATTTGAAAGAACTCGGCAGTTTTGATTTTATTATTAATGCCACTTCGGCCGGACGCGGAGCCAGCAGTACGGCACTGCCATTTACATTGGCGACTTCACGTACGCTTGCGGTCGATTTAAGTTATAGCGAAGCCGCCATTGCCTTCATGTCATGGGCAAAAGCGGCGAATGCGGAAACCGTATTGGATGGTCTTGGCATGCTGGTAGAACAAGCCGCGATCAGTTTCTCCATCTGGCACGGTGTGCGGCCCGAAACCGATGTGATCTATGCAAACCTGCGCAAGGAAGTTGTCGGGCTGCATAACGGCGATTGATTTGTAAGGGCGCCTGCTTGCGGCGCCCAAATGTTGCGACAGATCATGGGGGCAGCAAGTAGGCGCCGCTACAAAAAATTATAGTAAGCCATCACGTTTGACCGCCAGATACCGTTCCACCAATGCTGCCGGTAATTGGGCGCAGGTAACATCGAGTACGAATACGCCTTGGCTTCGTAGCGCCGCATGGGCGCGCGCGCGTTCTGCCAAATAGCGCGCCATGGCCGATGCCAGTATGGCATCGTTTAAATTTTCAACGGGTTTTTGCAGTGTAGTATCGAGCGCCTGTTCGCGCAGACTAGCGACACAGACCAGATGGCGTTTTTGCAATAAACGCACGGCGACCATCAAGTCTTCAATATCTTCATCGCGCACATTGGTGATCAGCATGATCAACGAGCGGCGTGGTTGTCGCAAACTCAGTTGGGTTGCCGCTGCCAGATAATCGGTGGCAACAGCACTTGCCTGCAAGTCATAGACGCAGTCGAGCAAGGTGTCGATGGTGCCTAAACCGCGTTGTGGTGGCAGCCAACGACTGGCGCCGCCACTGGCCATTAGGCCGACGGCATCGCCTTGTCGTAAGGCCAAGTAGGAAACTACCAGACTGGCATTCAACACATGGTCGAAATGCGAGAGTGCATCGTCCTTTGCCAGCATGCGGCGCCCGGTGTCGATCAATAATAAAACCTGTTGGTTTTTTTCATCCTGATAATCACGCGAGATTAATTTGCGCGCACGCTGAGTCGCTTTCCAGTCGATTTGTCGCATGCTATCGCCCAGGCGATATTCGCGTAATTGATGAAATTCGGTGCCTTCGCCGCGCCGGCGTTTTAAATGCGCGCCAACCACTCGCGATGCCTGCTCGGAACTAAACAAGGCAAATTTTGCCAGTGGTGCAAAATTCGGAAACGCGCGGATGCTTTGCTTCACCGGCAGTGTGCGAACTTGCCGCCACAAACCCAGCGGTGAATAAATCCGTAGTTGGCAACCCGAAAATTCAAAGCTGCCACGCTCGGCTGGCGTAATGCGGTAACTCATTGCCAGTTCGCGATGCGGTGTCAGTTTGACTTGTCGCGGCAAGCCAAATGTTAGCCAATGGCCCGGATGTAAATCATGCACATCACAGCGCAAACTACGGCGGGTAAAGGTCTGTAATCGCAGGCCGACTTCACGTTCAACACCGACCGGCAGTACCGCAGGAATATCACGCACTAATTCCGGCGACGCCGTGCTGCGTAGTGCGAAAGCATCCAGCGCAAACAAAACCAGACAAAATAATCCCGATGCCAGCCACGCAATGTTTGGCAACCAATGAAAGGTGACCAAGCCACCGATCAATGCCCACAACAATAAAACCCAAAGCAGTGGCTTGGCTGGCCTCATCGGCGCGGCGCCTCGACTTTGACTAACAGGGCGTTCAATACATCATCAACGCGCTGGCCTTCAATTTGCAATTCAGGTGCCAAAGCAATGCGATGACGCAAAGCCGGTTTTGCGATATTGCGAATATCGTCGGGCGTGACAAAGTCACGTTCTTCTAACACTGCTTGCGCGCGCGCCGTACGAACCAGTGCCAAACTGCCGCGGGGTCCGGCACCCAGACTAATGCCGGGCCATTCGCGGGTTGCCCGCACAATGCGAACGGCGTAATCCATCACCACTTCATCCACTGCCACCATGGCCGTGCCCATTTGCATGGCGACAATTTCTTCGGGTGTAATAATTTTTTTCAATGAAGACATATCAAAATCACTGACACTTTTGCCTTTACTGACCGAGGCGACCATTTGCAATTCATCAGCATGCGCCGGGTAGTCGAGCAAAATCTTCATCAGGAAGCGATCAAGCTGGGCTTCGGGCAAGGGATAAGTGCCTTCCTGCTCGACCGGATTTTGTGTGGCAATGGCCATGAATGGCGGCGATAGTAAAAAGCTGCGGCCTTCAATTGTCACTTGCTGTTCTTGCATGACTTCAAGCAAGGCCGATTGGGTTTTTGCGGGCGCGCGATTGATTTCATCGGCCAACAGAAGATTGGTGAATACCGGTCCGCGGCGAATTTTGAAGCTTTCGGTTTTCGGATCATAAAAAGCATGGCCGCTGACGTCGCTCGGCATCAAGTCTGGCGTAAATTGCACTCGGGAAAATTGGCAATCCATCACGGTGGCCAATGCTCGCACCAATAAGGTTTTGCCAAGCCCGGGCACGCCTTCAATCAGCACATGGCCACCGGCAAGCAAGGCCAATAAAAGTTGATCCAGCACTTCCTGTTGACCAAGAAAAGCTTTCGATACTTCATTGCGAATGGTGGCAACACGCCGGGTTAAATCGGCGCCAGTGATAGCGGCAAGGTCTGCGGTGTTTTCGGTTTTCATAGTTGGTTTCTCAACTGAATAAGGGTGGCGACGCTATTGAAGAAATTTTCTTTTTGACGCAGTGAGCCGGGCTTTAATGCCTGACGAATTTTTTGTGGATCGATTTTGGTACGCTCGGCGAGTGCCTGTATTTGCGCCTCGCCAGTCAAAGCGGCAGTCATCGGGTCGCGACGGCGAAGCCGCGTGTTAAACATATTGAGCACGGCCAGATGCAATTCATGGCCAAGCTGACGATGGAACATGTACTGGCCGGTTGCGCTGATGTGTTCAAGTAAGGCACGACGATCCGGATTGGGCGATGCCTGCAATGGACCGAAGCGTTGGCTGCGATAAATTAGCCAGGCAAACAGTAATACCAATGAAGGCACCAGCAAGGCCCAGCCATGTTTCAAAATCAATAGCCACATAGGTGAAATATCGGTGTCATAAATCAGATGAAAGCGACCCTTGCCGATCGAGTCTGCGAGCACTTGGTACGTAAGCTGGCGAGCACCGGTTTGCTTTAACTCGATATTGTTCATGAAATTCAGGCTACTCACGATGGTAATAGCACCATCGCCCCAAGCCATTTTGCCCAGGCTGTAACCGTTATCTTCATTGCCATGCAGTATTGAGAACCCTTCGCTGTCATCTACATAAAACAGATCACCGCAGAAGGCATTGGAATTTTTTGGATTCACGGCCAAAGAAGAAAAACAATCTTCGTCCATACTGCTGGGCGAAATACCCAGCTCGGTAAAAATCGTCACATCACCGGTTTGAAAAATCAAACTTGGCGAACTCACAATTAAATGGCCGCCACTTTCAATCCAGGCCAGTATTTGCTTGATCTGGTCTTCAGATAAGCCATTAGGCGGTGAATACAATAATAATGTGTCGTCAGGCTTTAGTTGCAAGCTGTTGAAATCAAAACGGGCATGGCTTTCAACCTGCTGGCCCATGGCGCGCAGACTTAATTTCAATGCGTATAGCGGGTTGTAACGGGCCTCGCCCTGCATCGGCAAATCACGTTGCTTATCCACCCGTTTGAAGTTTTCCAGAAAGTACCAGGTGGACAATCCAGCGATTAACAGCATGATGATGGCAATAATTAGCGCTGGTTTTTTCATGGATTGCTTCATGCGCTTTTCTCCCAGCGCATGCTCCACTCTTCGATCAGGGCTTCAAATTCATCGGCATTGGGCAGCCGATGCGCATAGGCTGCGGCCTGCCAGGCACGAACGACTTTCTGGAAAATAGCCTCGGACTCCGGCTCTGCTAAGCGTCTCGAACGGCGCACACATTCTGCTTCGGTAGCGCCCGGCGGGAATGGTGTACCCAGACGCTCTGCCAGTTTCTCAACACTGCCGCGATACAGCAGGGCAAGTGCTGCGCGCGGTTGTTGCGTCCATAATTTTTTGACAGCACTGCTTAAATTGCTTGGCAGAGTATCTAGATTGAGCACTTCTTTTTCGGTCAGCACATCAAGCTCGCGCTTGGCCGGCATTCTGTCTTTCAGCCACGGCATCCAATCGGCAGACTTCCAAATTAACCAGCTCAAAACAATTGCAAGCAGACACCAAAGACCGTATTCGGCGACAAAACCAATGCCGCCACTAAGCATGCCAATCACGCCTTCAAAGCCCGGGAATGTTCTGTTTTTCTTTTGCTTGGTTTTTTCTTTTGTCTTTTTCTTGTCAATCGGTTCCCACACTGAATACTTTTCTTTCGGGGATAAATTTTTATCTTTATAGGCTTTTTGTATCGCGTCCGATACGGCTTTGGGCTCGGCACGATAATCTTCGGCAAATAATTGCGGCAAATTTTTTGCCTTGGATTGTACTTTGCTGGTAGCCGCGTCGTTGGCATAAGTATTATTTGAAAAACTGCTGGTGATAAACACCGCCAGAAAAACAAGCAGTGCGCTCGATTGTTTCAAGCGAGTGGCAATGCGCTTGAAGGCAATTTCAATATCCCAGGCTTCGAGCTGGGTACGGCGATTCAGGTAGGCGGCAAACCCGGCGCCGACATAAAACGGGCTGATGACGGCAACGCTCAGAAAAAACACGGTGTTGAATATCAACGAGGCCCATAGGTCGGGATTTTCAAAAAAAGTGGTGAAAAAAATCTCAACGCTATTGCTCAAATATTCGATTGGAATAAACATGTAAAACAAAACAAATGCCGAGCTAATCATTACCCATTCAAACAAAATACAAATAAAACTCAAGCCGATCATTTGCGATGACACCGCACCTATTAAGACCGATCGCCGCAATGACAAACGTTCTGCGCCCAAACCTTCTAGAATATCAATTGGCATGGACATACTGCGCCAGAAACTGAATCGGCGGTAGCTCAGCCACGAGAACCACAAACCGAAACGCCATTGAAACGGTGCACGTAACGTGTCACGAAAAGTCGGATAGTTACCGAAGGTGACATGCGATAAAACATGCAAGGGAATTCGATCAAAGACCGGCTTCAGCCACCAGACTAAAAACCAGCCCAGCCAAAGTTGGCCCAGAGCATAGGCCAGCAAATTGCAAAGTATGAAAATACTACCGGCAAACAAAAAATAAGGTAGCCAAATCGCGCGCGCATTGGCGCGCACCATGCGTAAGCCAAGATCCATCGCTTGCCATGGCGAGCGCACGCGTAGAGCCACGGTCATCTGGTCAAGTCGCATAACTACTCCCGCGACCGCCGCGCCATAACCAGAGAATAATCAGCAACCAGATCAAGCCGCCAACCGGATATTTCACGACGTCGGGCATCCAGACAATGGACGACCAGTAGGCTTCAATAAAGGCGGCAATGACCAGCATGGCAAAAATACCCATTGCCAGTTTTACGCCAATGCTACCGGCTTCAATCAAGGCATCAACGCGTTTTTTTCGACCCGGCGCTACAATCGCCATGCCGATTCGCAAGCCGGCAGCACCCGAGATGACGATGGCGGTTAACTCCGGCCCCGAGTGCCCGACAACGAAGCGCCAAAAGGGTTCGCCTGAACCAATAACCGTAAGATGGCCCGCAATAGTGCCAATAGAAATACCATTGAATAGCAAAACAAAAATACTGCCTAGGCCAACAAAAAAACCGCTAGCAAAAGTACGGAAACCAATGCTGACGTTATTCCAAATGTAATAGCCGAACATTTGTAAATCGGTACCGCTATTGCGACCGAGACTATCGAACTTGTTGGCCGGATCGTACATTTTTTCCATTTCGGCAATTTGCTCAGCCGGCAAAATCGAATGTACTAGTTCTGGGTAGTAGTGCAGCAAAACAATCATTCCGATTAGCGGCAGATAAAACAAAACAGCCGAGGTCCAAAAGTAACGATGGTTTTTTCGCAGCAGACAGGGAAATTCCATCAGGAAAAATTCAAGCACCCGACGCCAGCGTGGTGCAGCCGGACGATACAGCACGTGGTGGCCACGTTGCATCAGGTCTTCGAGCTTGTCGGTAATCAGCGGGCTGTAGCCGCGTTGCTGTGCAATCGAAAGCTGCTGGCATAATCGGCGATAACGCACTGGAAAATCGTAATCACTAATATCGTTACTCGCCAAGGGCTTGCGCTTTTTTGCACTATGCTCGCTGCGGGTATTAAGCCAGCGCTCGAATAGCACCCATTCGGAGCTGTGCTGCAAGACAAAATCTTCCTGCTTCATTTGCGCCCTAGCAAGCCGTTGGCAACGCCGAGTAATTTTCTGACATTGTCATCGCCACGCAGATGCGTGACCGGGCTGAGAATATTGGCCAATTCGCGTTGACGTTCCTGCGTCATATGCAGGGCGCGTTCGGAAAAATTGACGATAGCACCTTGCTCTTCGCGTTTTAGTAATACGGCCAGATTTTCGGCCGGTACCGGAGGCGAGGGCAGTCGTGCGGTAACGCGATCAACATGCACGACCAAGCTACCTGCTACCAAGTCACCGAGCCTGCGCGAGTGCGGATCAATTAAACAGCTGGCCAGACCAAAGCCATACAAAAACGGAAACATATCGGCAACGCGTAATAAATTGCGTGCAATCGAAGCCACCCAAGTAATCGGTGTTCCGTTTTGATTAACGACTTTCAGGCCCATGGTTTTTTTACCGATGGTCTGGCCATCACGTAATACTTCAAACAAAATTGGATAGGCCCAATACAGTAAAAATAAAGCAATCATTAAAATGCCCGAACCTGCCTGACCCAACAGACCTAGTGGCATCGCTAATACAAAAACGCAGAAAAGACGAATAACAAAATCAAGCAACCATGCCAGTGCACGCGGAACCGGCCCGGCCGGATGCAGTGTCAGTGCCAAACCTTCTGGCGTTTGAATATCCCGCGTGGTGTCGAGCATCAGGCGTTGATCACGATGGAGAGACGGTAATCGTGCAAGAAATATCGGGTAATCAAGGAATTATGCCGTGAATCTTGTTCTTGCATGGACGCTCTGCCAAATCATTGCCGGAATGGTAGCGGAAAAACCCGAGATTGCCCAATAAAACCTTACACTATCGGTAGGCATTTTCGCCTCATCGAGCATCTTGTTATCCATGCTAAGTTGTCGCCCCGGTTGTGGTGCCTGCTGTATCGCACCGTCGATTTCATCGCCCATTCCCGGCATGCCCAATGGCAAACCCGCCGGTGTGCGTTGCGTGCAATTGAGTGAGGATAATTTGTGTCGAATTTTTGGCAAAGCGGAACGTCCACAGGTCTGTATCGGCTTGCGTCCTTCAGCCAGTATGTGTGGCGATAATCGCGAACAGGCTTTGGCGTTTTTAAACGCATTAGAATTAGCCACCAGCCCTGACAAAAATTCGTAGGGTGGGCGCCGCCCACCCTTTCTTCGCTTAGCCAAGGTGGGCGATGCCCACCCTACTGTACTGAAAATGCTAACGTAGGCAGTAGTCATTACCTGCAGGAAATGCCATGGCCAGCGATAATTTTTTATTCTCCTTATTGAGTCAATTGGTGTGGTCGGTGCCGACACTGTTAGTCTGCATTATCGGCGTTGTCATGCTGCAGACACGATCACTTTCGAATAAGGCAAAAAACTTCGGCTCTGCCGGGCTCGCATTAGTCGCGCTGGGAGCGCTGGTTGGCGCGGCTTTCAGCAGTTTTATGAGCGGTGGCGGCATCGATTATTTGAGCGGCAACTTTCGATTTTTCCAAATGGGCTATAGCGCTATCATGCAAATACTGCATGTGGCTTCATTGATTTTCTTGATAATCGCAATTGGCAGCAAAGACAAAGCGCTTGCGCCGGAAAATGAAACATCGAATCCGTATTCATAGGGTGCGCTCTAGTGCACCCTATGCCTCAGCCAAATACTTGTCTTTCAAACGCACATAATGTTGTGCTGAATAATAAAGTTGTTCGATTTCTTTTTCACTGAGTTTGCGAACGCATTTAGCCGGATTGCCAAGCCACAATTCACCGGACTCCACGACTTTGCCCGGTGGAATGACGGCACCGGCTCCCACAAACCCATTTTTTCTGATGACAGCGCCATCCAGTATTGTCGAGCCCATGCCAATCAGACAGGCGTCTTCAATCACGCAGGCATGAATCACGGCAGCATGGCCAATGGTGACGTCTGCACCAATCACCGTGGCAAAACCGCCGGGCTTTCCATAAGGGCCATCGTGAGTGACATGAATGATGCTGCCATCTTGCACATTGGTGCGGGCGCCAATGCGAATGTAATTCACATCACCACGAACCACGGTGCCAGGCCAGATCGAAACATCGTCGCCCAGCACCACGTCACCAATAACGCTGGCCGCTTCATCGACATAAGTGCCTTCACCCAACACCGGACTGACACCTTGAAAAGACCTTATATTTCGCATTTTTGATTTCCATCGGATTTTTCACAGTTTACCCGCTCAAGATAGCGCTAAACTAGGCCATGGATACTAAAGACCCCCAAAATGCAGCTACCGCCATGACCGACTTACGTCCCGGCTTCGATCGCCTGCGTGCCGCGCAGCTTAAACATATTCCCGACCAACGCGAGCGCCTGTATTCACTCAAGCGTTTGCGCGAAGCCGTGCAGCATTACAAAGAAGACGTAGTGACGGCGATCAGTGCCGACTTTGGTCGTCGCTCGCGTATCGAAACCATGGCCGCAGACATCATGGTGACGCTGGAAGAAATCAAGCATGCCGAAAAAAATCTACGGCGCTGGATGAAACCGAAATCACGCCCGATTAGCCTAACCTTCAAACCTGCAAGCGGCGAGCTGCGTTTTCTGCCGCTGGGTGTCGTCGGTATTGTGGCACCGTGGAATTATCCATTTCAATTGGCGGTTATTCCATTGGTGAATGCCATAGCCGCCGGCAATCGCGTGATGATCAAGCCCTCAGAATTCACGCCCAAACTCTCGGCACTTTTGCACAAAATGCTGGGCGAAGTGTTTGCCGATGATGAAGTGATCGTGGTGCAGGGCGACGCCGATGTTGGCGCGGCATTTACCGCATTGCCGTTTGATCATTTATTGTTTACCGGATCGACCTCGGTCGGTCGTCATGTAATGGCCGCCGCTGCGCCGAATTTGACTCCGGTTACCTTGGAACTTGGTGGTAAATCACCGGCATTAATCGCCCCCGATTATCCGCTTGAACATGCCGCCGAACGTATTGCGACCGGCAAATGTTTTAATGCCGGGCAAACCTGCGTTGCACCGGATTATGTTTTAGTGCCGCGAGCAAAACGCGATGAATTTGCTAAACTTTATATGGCTGCCGTCAAAAAACGTTTCCCAAGCTTGGCCAATAATCCCGACGTGACTGCCGTGGTGAATTCACGCCAAGCCACGCGCCTGCGGGCATGGCTAGAAGATGCCCGCCAACGCGGCGTGGTAGTTCAGCAATATATTCCCGATGCTGAGACCATTCCGGAAGGTTTGGAAATAATTCCACCGACCTTATTGCTTGACCCGCCGGATGACGCACTAGTCATGCAGCAAGAAATTTTTGGGCCGCTGCTGCCCTTGAAGAGTTACGACACACACCAGCAAGCACTCGAATATATTTTGCAACGCGATCGACCACTGGCGTTTTATCCTTTTGACCGCGATAACACGCGTTTGAATAAAACCCTCGATACCATTATTGCCGGTAGCGTTTGCGTCAACGACACCCTCATTCAATTTGGCCAGCACGAACTGCCGATCGGCGGCGTCGGCCCGAGTGGCATGGGCCAGTATCACGGCCATGCGGGTTTTTTGACTTTCAGTAAAGCAATGCCGGTGATGTATCAATCGCGTTTCAGTGGCGTGTCTTTATTTGATCCGCCATACGGAAAACTGGCGAATTGGCTGGTCAATTTTCTGACACGTTAAACCGTAGCCCGGGTCATGGCTTCATCTGACCCGGGGAAATAAATTATGATATTTAACCTCATCGTGTCTTATTAAAGCTGTGTTACGAAGACTGCCCGGTAACGATAAAGACCCCGGGCCAGAAGCCATGACCCGGGCTATGCATAGTATTTCTTGGCGAAACCATGAATAAAGCTGTTACCGAAAAACCGAAATCCTACTGCGAATCCGTTACCCGTCTGGAAAAAACCAACGTCAACTGCATTTATCACGATACTGCCTATGGCTTTACCATTCATGACGATAATGAATTATTCGAGCGTTTAGTCTTGGAAATAAATCAGGCAGGCTTGAGCTGGAATACCATTCTGGTAAAACAACAAAATTTCAAGAACGCCTATCACCAATTCGATATCAAAAAAGTCGCTTCTTACGTGGAAACCGACCGCGAACGATTGCTCAATGATGCTGGTATCATCCGTAATCGCTTGAAAGTCGATGCCGCCATTCATAACGCGAACATCATATTGGCACTGCAAAAAGAACACGGCTCGTTCAAACAATGGCTTGACGGCCATCATCCAAAAACAAAAATCGAATGGACGAAGTTGTTCAAACAGACCTTCAAATTTACCGGCGGCGAAATTGTCAATGAATTTCTGATGAGCACCGGTTACTTGCCGGGCGCCCATATTGAAAGCTGCAGCAACTATAAGAAAGTGGTCAAGTCGAAACCGGCGTGGCTAAGCAAAAAATAAGCTGTTGTTTGCACGGTTGGCTGTCAATTCAACCCGTAGGGGCGCATGCTTGCTGCGCCCAGAGTGGCCAAAAAATAAGCTGTTGTTTGCACGGTTAGCTGTCAATTCAACCCGTAGGGGCGCATGCTGCTGCGCCCAGAGTGGCCAATAATTTTTGGGCGCAGCAAGCATGCGCCCCTACGTCGGAATACGAATGCACTTGTTAGGTTTAACCTGCCATTCAAGGGTTACAGCTAACCGTGCAAGCGATCCTCATTGAGCACGTTACGTATCGGATTTAGCTATAACTTGTGCTCGCATCTTCCGGGTCAGATGGAGCCATGACCCGGGTTACAGTGTTCATGGTTTAACTTCAAATTCCCCGACAAAGACGGTTTCCTGTGCATCTTTCAGACGTAGGGTTACGCTCTGTTGTTTAGCACGCGATGTACCGAAGCCGGTCGTCAAATAAACCTGCAAGGTCGTTGCCCCGGCGACGACTTGCTGGAGATTACCGAAGAAATTCGTCTCAATTTTGTATTTACCGGGTTTGGCGTTTCGTAGTGAAAATTCTTCCGGGCCATAACCGCCGGTGAAATCGTCCGACATCCGGCCGCCTTGGTGGGTCGCCTTGTTGCCATAAAAACATTTTTCGCCGTTCGGGTCGGTTACCCATAAATCCATGTCGCTGTCGTCTGCATCCCATGTCAGGATCACGCGTAAGTCCAGCGGCATGTTTTTCAGCAAACGCATATCCATATTGCCGGTATCGAGTTTCTGTTTGCTGGTGGCGATAATGCTGTTGAGTTCTGCCAAGGCAATTAATTCGATCTCGGCAAAGCGACCGTCCCAGGGTCGTAGTACGACTTCGTAAAGTTGTTCAATCGCTTTCTGATTTTGTCCTGCCGCTGCATAAGCCAGGCCCAAATCGCGGAACGACTGTGGTTCTTCTTCGGCAAGCTGCTGAACTTTTTCAAAGACGGGGATTGCCAATTCCGGGGCACCAGCCTGTATCAATCGATACCCAAGAATTCGCAGTACCTGACGATTTTCCAGATCCATCTCGGCCAAGTTTGATAAAACTCGCAAGGCAAGATCGGGCTGGTTTTTTTCGAGCAGCATATCGGCGGCATCCAGAAAGAAAGCGCTGCTATTGCTGTAGCCCGGTTTCTCATCCAGATAAATTGCATAGATCGTTCCGCTGGTCGCTGCTTTCATGCGGGCGATGTAGGGGGCATCGGCGGACCATTTTTTGAGGGAGATGGCACTGCCTGAATTCACATGATCACTTTGTCTTTCCCGGCGGTCCGGTCTAACACTAAGGCTTGCACGTGGCAATGCGGTGTAACTGTCGATTGATCGTGCCGATGCAGGCGGAGGCGATGGATCAGTAAATAATACGACTGTGGCGGGCTCGTTTCTGGATGCTTGTGGCGGTCGAGCAACTACTGCGGAATTAGTTTCCATTAAATCTAATCCTGTTGTGTCGATTGTAGCCGCCGCGTCTGATGTCGCGCCTTCCACCGAAGCTGCAGCATCCATGGCTGCTGCTGCTTCTACGGCAGCGACAGCTTCAGCCACTGCAATTTCTTCAGCTGACATGTTTGCTGGATAGCTCACTTGTGGTCGAAGTGCAGCGCTAGTTTCGGACTGTGCTGGCATTTGCTTTTTCTGTGGTGGCAAATTCTTAGGAAATACCTTGCTCCACCACACATACTTCTCGTCGAACATTGAAACAATTTTATTCAATTGCTCGTCACGACTAGTTTTACGTCCCTGATTACGTTCACCGACTAATTTCATATATTCGATACGCAATTCTTCAGGCGGCGCAATTTCATAACGGACATAATCGGCAACGGTATCGAGCACGATTAAAGAGGTTTCGCGTGTCGGCAGACCAAAATGTTCGCCAATGCGGCGAATGGCTGCACGATTTAATTCGTGATTGGCATCCATCGAGCGCAGGCGGTAACTCGCCCACATGTTAGCGGCTAGCGGGTGTTCGGCAGAATCACTATCGATAGGCAAATCAAGCGTCGTTCTCTTGCCGCCTTGCGATAAAACAATCGCAAGTTTTGCCCTCGGATTTAACAAGCGGCCGGCAACGCGCAACAAACCGTCTTGCGGATCGCGCGACGAAAATTCCAGATCTGTAACACCTTCGCCGCTAAAACTTTCTAGGCGCATACCTTCGGTCAATAAAGACTGCGATGCTTGTTCAATCAATGCTGATTGTAGCGTGATGTAACGACCGCCCGATTGCTCGGCCAATGCAGTAAGACGAACGGTGTCGGCACTCACTGCAGAGTTGATAGCATAAAGCCTCTGCGTGCTTGCTAAACCTGGAAACGGCGCATTGCCATAATTACTGAGGCCGTCACTGAACAATAAATACTCGCCGACATCTTTTTGTACCTTCCATTCCGACAACGCGCTAGCACCGTCATAGACCGTGTTCTCCAGATTCATCTTCAGAGCTGACCAGTCACCGTCTTTTATCCGATAGATTTCTGTCGCCCCGGCCCGATCGCGCAGGCGCGTCAAACGAATTTCAACATTGCCAGCCTTTTTGAAATAGCGCTCAAGCAAACTTAGTTCCAGAGCATGATTACGCTTGTCGCCCGAACCGGAACTGTCCCAAAGCAAACCGATAACATTAGGCAGTGCGCGATCTTGTGGGGTGTCAGTGACCGGCACGTCGGCAATAAAATAATTTTGTCCTTCGAAGATCTGCGTATAGGTTTGCGCTTTATCGCTGGCAGGAATTTGTAGGGTTAATGTGCCGGTCGGTGAAAAATTATTTTTAGTAAGCACTGCCTCAAAACGTTTTGCATTACGTTTGAACTCAAACTCACTAAAACTGCCGACAACTTTCGGTGCTTTATTAGTGCCATTGGCTTTCAGGCTCAACTCGAAATTTTTCAGGTTATTGCCGAAACCCATCGGTAGCGTATACAGCCAGACCGCGTCCTGGCGTTTTAACGGTTCGGAATAACGCAACTCAATGCTGCGAACGCCTTTGGCGGCAATGGGATAGACACGTAATTTAAAATTATTGCCTTGCGTGTTTTCCAGCAAGCCCGGATCAACGCCTCGGCGTTCGATAGCTTCAAAGACTTGGCGACCCTTTGCCTTTTCTACCGGCACCGCTTGCCGCATCTTGCCATTCATATCCAGAGCGAACGCTGTGATCTGCTGACCGTCGAGCAATGGAAATTGCAGATTACCTTCAAGCGCGCGATTGTTTGGATTGTAGAATGTCATGCGGACGATGGTTTCTGCCAGACCGCCACTAATATTGCTTTCAATTTTCAGGCTTTGCAGTTCAATGGCCTGTTCGCCTTTGATGGTTTCGATTAAGGGTCGTATTTGCCTATTTGCCATCTGAGCTTCTGCCACTGGAAAAGCAGGGGCCATTAAAAAAGCGCTTATCAATAATTGTCGAAACATAAAAATCCCCAAAGCCGGTCAACCCGATTAGCTATCTACAACGAGCGGATTAGCAGTATGGGGTTAAACCAGCATGGGCTTCCAGCGCTTAAAGCTCAGGGCGCTGAACAGTGTCGAAACCAAGCGGTACCAGCCTACTGAATATCCAACAGTGCCTTCTTGATCGTGTACGGCCCCAAGGTGCCGCTCTTGAAGCTCTGAGTCAGCGCATCTTTTTTGAAAGTTAGATCAAACGATAAGGGGTTGCCATTGGCGCTGTCGGCCGGTGCCACGCCAAGATTGAAAGTATCGGTTTGATCAGCCATGCGGGTGAATGTGGTAGTGGTATTGCCAACACCGGATGCATTGACGGCAAAAATATTGGTCGAATCCAAATGCCCGCTGTATTGCGCTGTGCTTATCGGTGATTTACTGGTGCTAATAAGGCTATCACTACGACGATAAGTGTCGCCTACGGTGAGATACGACAGACGTACATTGGAGGCTTTGAACTTGGTGCCTGTCGGGAAGTTGCTACTGCTAGCTTCCGCAACAAATACCGCGCCAGTGCCGTAAACGCTGCCAATATCGCCATTGATATACAAAGCGGTGTCTTGGTCAATGCCGTACGCCGTGCCGGTATCGATACTTTTTAGTGCAACGACCAAGCGACCAAGGCGTCCGGTTCTATTGCTGCGATTGTCAAAATGGGTATCAACAATGGCGTTACTAATGAAGCCAAAGCCTTTTATTTTTGTACCGTAATCGGGATGTGCTGCATCGGGATTGCTCAAGCAACTGTCTCCAGAAGCGTTATAAGGACAATCGGCGGGCGTAATTTGGCGTAAGTTATTTTGATTGAGGTAGCCAATGCTAATGCCTTCGCCATACGACACAGAAGGCGCAATGGCGGTGCCGGCGGAGTCGCCGGCGTAAATAAAGTTGCCGGCTTGGTAACGAGCACGAATGGCTGCCATCAGCGCGGTATCACTGCCATCGTCTTTCAAGAAAGTTCGAGCCAGTCGTGATTGATCGCCCCCAATCACATACACCAAGTCGGCCTGATTGATGATGGCAATGTTCGCCTGGCCTTGTGCTGTTGTGTTGACTGAGTTGTTAGCGTAGGTGTCCCAATGGCTCAGAACATGTTTGGGCGCAAAGCCATGGCGCCGAAATAAATTGGCGTAGGACCAGGTTCCGTTCAAATCGTTAGTGTATTTATCGACACCCTCGGCCTGATTCAAGGCGGCTGCTGTAATCACAGCTACCCGCGGACAGGGAGTCGTATTCCAATTTTCGTCGCAGTTGTTTGGTGAATTGATATTGGGAACATTGAAGTTCTTGCCGGTGGCATTCCGCAAACCATCCACAAAAATACCGGTGTTGGATTGACGAACGGCGCCGCCATTTAACCAGACCTTGCCAGTCACTGCTTGAACGGGCGCTCGGGGCAGCGTCACTTTCAAGCCCCATGCTGCCGGACGTGAGTAACCGGGCGTCTTGTTGTTGACGGCTAGTTTGTTTTTGTAAGTAACCGATTGTGGGTTGTTGTTGATGCCAAAATTTCTGAAAATTCTGAGGTAATAAGCGCCCGGTGTGCTTGCATAATAATTGCCGACAGCGGGGTTCGCAGCGCTGGTTGAAGCAGCGGCATAAGAACCATCAGGTTTATATAAATACCAATCGAGATCCTTGGAAGGCGAATGAGAAAGCTTGACCGAAATTACCCCGGCACTTTCCACCTCGAATTTCATCCAGTCAATATCGTTGACTGAGCTCAGATTGCCAGTAACAGAAATGTCACTACACAAAGGATAATTGGCTGTCGAATCGGAGTTATTTTTTTCAGTTTCCAAAGTCACACAGGCCACTGCCATCGGCAGGCATAAAAAATTGGCCGCAAGAAATAAAGCGGCTTTAAAATGGCTCATGTTCATACGTAAATCCGTCCACGAGCGATCGTAGTTAATGGGCTTAGCGTGTCCGCGTCCAATAACAATAAGTCGGCATCAGCACCTACTTCAATGCGACCTTTCAGTTTCAAGCCCCACGTGTTGGCGGGACTTTTGGTAATGCTCGCCAGTGCTGTTTCCAATGCAATACCATGTTGCTGTACAGCTTCGCGCAAGGATTGACTCAGTGTGGATAAGGAAGCAACACCCGAACTAATTAGCTGTCCTTGCGCATCAAACAAAGGCAGACTGGCTTGACCATCGGAACTCATACTGATGCGCTCAATGGGAACACCGGCGGCTAATAATTCTGCCAACGCAAGTGATGCGGGTACTTCACCAGCCGCAATAAAATCGGGGGTGGTACTGGTGGTTAAATCCACATTGCCGCCGCGCAAGCCCCATTGAATACCTTGGGCCATTAATTTTCGTTGCCGGTTGATATGCGTTGGCAGCCATTGTTGAATGGCAATGTTATGTTGCATACAAGCCTCATTCAATAACGACAAACCTTCCTCATCATCGCCCATATGAATCAACACGGTGCCGCGTTTGCCTGCCAACATTCCGCCAACATGCGCATCGGCGGCAATGCGTGCGAGTTCATGCACACTTGGCCTTGAACTGCGATGGTCGGCAATGGCGACTTCACCAACGCCAATAATATCGGGTATTAAGACGATGTCATCACGTACGTTACCGGTAATTGTGCGTATTGGCACGCGATACGAACCGGTTAATGCATATGCGCTTAAACCACTGGCAGATAAAGCACGCGCGCAGGCCAATAAATCTCGCAGGCTGCGCGTGATGTCATCGGTGCCCAATGCGCCAATGAGGCTGGTAACCCCGGCCGCAATGGCTTGCTCGGCTTTCAATGCCGTGGTGCGTGATGCAAAACCGCCTTCACCACCACCGCCACTGATATGCACCAGTGAATCGACAAAGCCAGGTGTGAGTAACAAACCTTTGCCATCGAGTTCACGGCAGTTCAATTGCGAATTCGGATGCAAACCATGACCAATGGCCGCAATTTTTTCGCCGGCCAAAAGTACATCGCAAATACCTAAAGGCGCCGGTGCGAACACCTGCGCATTTCGAATTAAAGTAAACATTAGGCGTATCCGTTGAGTACAGCGTAAGTGACGAACAAGGAAGCCAGTAGCACCAGCCCCAGTTCAAATTTCCAGATCGCGCGCAGCCACTCGGTCCAGCTTAAGCCGGCTATGCCAATGGCGCCCATCAACACTGCCGAAGTCGGCACGATTAAATTAGTGACGCCATCACCGAGTTGAAACGCCAATACGCTCACTTGTTTTGTAACGCCTACAAGCTCACCCAAACCTGCCATTAAAGGCATCGTGATGGCGGCCTGCGCTGAGCCCGATGTTACAAAAAAATTGAAACCGGCTTGCGTAAAAAACATGCCCAAGGCCGATACCAATTCCGGTAGTCCATGCAAACTGTTACCTAAGCCATAAAGCAAAGTATTCAGCACGGAAGGCGTGTGCGGATCGGCCCCGCCGAGCAGCCACAGCATGCCTTTGGCGCAGGCTATGGCGAGTGCTACAGGCACCATTTGCGCAACACCAAGCGTAAATTTTTCTGCGACGGCATTCATGTCCATGCGCCTATCAATAATCGCAATCACGCCAACGACTAAACCTAAAGTAAAAAATTGCGTAGCGATTTGTGGAATGTAGTAACCCGCCGAGGTCACACCCCAAATGATCCATGCGACATTTGCCAAGACAGCAAACAAGATCGCGCGGTCTGCCCAGTTCATCGGAGCAGCGAGTTCTTCATCATCACTCGTCATGGCAACTTCGCGCCGATGTTTTGCGGCATAGCGCAAAGTAAAAATGATGCCAAACAGGGTGAAGCAGGCCCACATCACCACCCGCAAGCCAGAGCCAGATAAAATTGGTAAGCCGACAATGCCTTGTGCCACTACCACGCTGAAGGGATTCATCCACGACGTGCCAAAACCGATTTGGCTGGCCATATAGGTGCACATCACCGCACTGGCGCGCGGCAAGCCCAAGCGATCTACCAAAGGCAATAACAGTGCAAGAAAGGCGATGGTTTCTTCGCCCATACCAAATACCGCGCCGCCAAGTGAGAACGCCACAAAAAAACCGGCCAATAATAAGCCAGGCCGATGGCTGGTTTTAGCCGCCAGCCGAATAAAGCCACGATCAACCGCACCAGTAGCATTGATAACACCGAATGCGCCACCGACAATCAAAATGAATGCGATCACGCCAACGGCAGCACTGGTACGAGTGCCGGAAGTAAATCCTTCAAATAAAAAATTCAAAAAACCAATCTGATCAGCACCCGAAAACAGCGACATGCCCGTAGGCGCGTCGCTGTAATGGAAACGATCTAATGCCATCGGCGCGCCGGCTTCAAAATAGCCGGCGGGCACGAAGGGCACCAATAAGGCAAACACCAGCGCGACCCCAAACAGAATAATCAATGTATTCAGTCCGGCACTCTGGGTTTTATTTTCGGCAGTGTTTGCTTGATTGCTCATGAATTAAAACCTGAATTCGTAGCTAACAGTATAAAAGCGGCCCATTGAGCTGTGATTATAAAAATCAACGCCTGCCGTGGAACCGAGTGCCACTGGTGGATCGCGATCAAATAAGTTTCGCACATTGAAAGCAAAGTAATGATCTTTATTGGGCGTGTAACCGATATTCAAATCAAATATCGTGGAAGACGCCACCTTGCTGGCAACAGGCACATTTTGCCGTTGATCATCATCGTAATACGAGCTGGTGTATTTGGCCGATAAACTAGTGCTGAAATCGCCATAACGCCAACGGGTACCGAAAGTACTTAACCATTGCGGGTAACGGAATTCACCGGAGCGATCAACTAAACGCTGACCATTGATGCAGGCGCCCGCACCACGACGAGTCGAGGGAGCCAGACTATCGCAACTTTCCGAACGCTCAAACGAACGGGTGTAAGTGGTATCGAAATAGAAGCGAAATTTACCCGCTTCACCAGCATCCCAATCATGCGTAAACGAGAAATCAACACCATCGGTTTTTTGTACACCGATGTTGATAAGTTCTAGTTGTACGTAACGAATGCGGCCGTTAAAGTTGCCGTTCGAAGTTCTAATGCCGACAACACCTGAGGGAATATTATCGTTATTGGGATTAGCGTCAACCAAATTGCCATAAACCAATGTAGGGTCGGTTCTGGCGCGGCGGAATAACTCGAGCGGATCAATATCAACCAGATTTTTATTGTTGAAATTCCAGTAGTCGAGCGAGAATGTGGTGTTTGCACCGGCATTAAATACCGAACCCAAATACCAGGCGGTTGCAGTTTCTGCCTTAAGCTCGGGGTTGCCATAAATTTCTGATAAATAGGAGCGTTCACTGGTACTGCCGGCACAAAGTGAAGTACTGAATTCGCCACCCACTGGACAAGACAGAACCCCCGAACTCAAGGTAGTACCAGCGCCGACTTGTGCCAGCGATGGTGCACGGAACGAGGTATTCCATCCGCCACGAATCAGGAATGAATCATTGGGTTGCCAGCGCATACTAACAGCGGGATTAAAATCACCACCGAAATCCGAATAATGATCGTAACGACCTGCTATGCGAAGTTCCAAAGTTTCCGAAAGTGGTAATAAGGATTCTGCAAATACCGACCATGAAGTGCGACTAGCATCGGCGGCAGTTGAACCGAAGCCAATAACCGGAACTACACCGCCCACTGCAATCGCTTGCGTAGAAGGTTGATCAGAAATATCTTCGCGCCGAACTTCAGCACCGAACGCCCACTGCACGTCGCGATCACCGATGGAGCCAAGTGCTCCATTGAATTTTGCATCCCAACTATAAAGTTTGCTGGTACCTGCGCGATGCACATCTTCACTCAGCAAATCGAGCACGGCAGCTGAGTTGTTGCTGCCGCCAGCGAAGGGGTTGTACAGAACTCTTGTAGCGCCAGCGTTACATGGTACTAAAGCCGTTGCTGTTACCAAGCCATCACTACATAGCCTTCCGGTAAGGGCACCCTCAAAACGTCTGCGATTATAAATGCCCTCTAAAGCCACTTGGTCCGATTTTGATTGCGATACGCTCAGGGCCGTCTCCCAATCCCAAGCGCCTGCTGTTCCCTTTAAACCACCTAATGCACGCCAGGCATGAGTGGTAACTTCAACAGTACGTTCTTCATTGAAGCGGCCATAAGCGTACAAGCCCTCGCTCGGATCGAACGGATTGAAATCAAAGCGACTCAATAATTCTGCTGGAACAGTAAAAAATGCTGGGTCAATTCTAGCATCCCAAGGCGCACCTTCAGTGCTGGCAGTGGATTGATTGCGGCCGTAGGAAATATCAGAAAAGAATTCCAAATTATCGGAAAAGTTGTATGCAAAAGACCCCAGGATACCAATGCTGCGACGTGCAGGATCTGTCGGTGTGAAAGCATTGCGATTGAATTCGCAATACTCACCATCCGGCCCATTGGGTAATGGGTTGTTGTCGTGGCGCAGTGAAGCAGGACAGGAGGCTTCAACTCTGTCGTCAAAATCAAAAAAGCGATTATTAAAACTAGCATAAGGACTTTGACGTGAAGGTCTTGGCGACACAGCCGTACTGCGGCGATCACGATCATACAGCGCCGCTTTTTGATACAAATCCACCACTACCAACGCGCGGCCACTATCACCTGACTTACCCCAAACCAAGTTAGCGTTGTTGCGAGCATCGTTACTGCCCGCTTCCGATTCACCGGTGCTTAAAGACAGTAAACCGCCATCAAAATTTTTGCGAAGAATAAAGTTCACTACGCCGGCGACTGCATCAGCACCATAAATCGCCGAGGCGCCGGTGGTCAGAATTTCAACACGATCAACTGCTGACAGCGGGATCATGTTGACGTCAATAAAGTTTTGCGAGCCATTGGCAAACGACGAGGCTGCAATCCGGCGACCGTTGATTAAAGTCAGGGTTGATGCAGTGCCCAAACCGCGCAAGGAAATACCGGCTGAACCGGCAGGTGAATCGGCTTGCCGTGCACCACTGCTGGTGGTGCTGAAATTGCCGGTACCGCCGCCGGTTTCACTGATTTTATTGATTAAATCGGTAACGCTGATGGCACCGGATTCTTTAATATCCTGAGCCGTAATGACAACCACGGGCTGCGATTTTGCTAGGTCAACGCCTTTGATATTCGAGCCGGTGACGACCACGGCATCGAGTGTCAGGGCCTCTTCGGACGGAGTGGCAGATGTTTCAGATTGTGCTTGAGCAAAAGCATGCGAGCTAAGCGCCATCGCCACGGCGACAGCAAGCGGTTTGGACAAATTCATGGTGGAATCCCCTAATTCGGCCCAAGGCACTAAGGCCTAAAGGCACTGACAATGATGGCAATAAATTAGCAACAGCATTGGGCAGACTGCGTGGCAGCCCGCTGGGGATCTACTCGTCCCACCATTCGCTCAGGTAAAACACCGAGCCGATGTGACGGATGTGAGTACGCTTATGGGACATGGCGACTTCTTCCGGTGACGCGGTTTTTATACTCCTGTCGTAAAGCCCGCGTCAACTAGTAAGCGAAATAAATTTCGGCTAGGCGTGTTCAGAAATCGAAAAATGCAAATTCCACCTAGGAGCGCCGTTAGGCGCGAATGATCTGCTCAGGAGCTGGTCGCGCCCAAAGGCGCTGCTACGCATTTGCACTATCAGCATAAAAAGATTTATGGTCGCCGAATGAAAACCCCTATTCTGATCTTGCTGCTCGGCGCTTGCTCCGCCATCGCCCATTCGCATCCACGTGAAATGATTCTTGCTGGTGGCGCGATGAAAATTTGTACGAGTTTAAATACATCGGCCTGTAATAAGCCTTCAAAAGAATTTGCCAAAGCTAGAACAAAACCGCGTTATGAAATAAAAGAAAACGATATTGCAATACTTTTAAATACCGGTTTCTGGTCTGCGCGAAAAGACGCACCAACGACTAAAGATTTGCAGGCCATGCTAAGCCTTGCTAAACAAAAAGCCCGAGGTAATATTTTTTCAGCAAGGCAATTAGAAGATATTTTAAGCGCCATTTGCGTTGATAATGCCAAAGTCATTAATTGCACACGTAATGAAGCAAGTAATATTTGGGATCGACTATTAGACGAAGAAAGATCATTTGTTTTATCAGCACTTGAAATCCCCGAGTTTGCCAATGGGCAGCGCCTTCGCGAAATTGCCAAGCTCAATGACAGTAAGAATACGCATGGCGCAGCGATCCTGAAAGTATTCGTAGAGGCTGCTGCAAAGCGCTCTCCTGGCAAAAAACCACGCATAATTTTTGTTACGGCGTCATCAGCCGATCCTTATGATGCCGTCGATTTCTATATGTCTGCTCTGCAACAAGCTGGCGCTGATCCCGTCTGGTGGCCAATTGATCTAGCGTTGTCGGCTGCCATATACGGAGGCCGAGATTGCCAGGAACTATCACAATTACGCATTGAAAAACTAGCGCTGGCTAACCGCGAGCACGTCTTCCCCGATCTTACATCCCTGCAAAAACTGGCTTGCGAAAATCCGGAAGCTTTAGCGCAATTTCCTTCACAAGCACAGGGCATTTTTTTTAGTGGCGGCGATCAATGGCGATTGCGTCAAGCAATGTTTGATGACAACGACCAGCCGAACCTATGGCTTGAAAATTTACGTCTTGCATTTGATCGTGGTGAAATAGTCGTTGGCGGAACCAGTGCCGGCAGTGCAGTGCAATCAGGCATTGCGATGCTAAGTAATGGCAGCAGCAAGAATGCTATCAATCGAGGCGCAAAAATTTCAAGGCCGATGGATGCAGGCTGTGAGCGCGCGAAACGCTGCTCTGTCGGCATGCAGGAAGATGACTTAACCTACTGGCCCGCCGGTGGCTTGGCACTGGTTGATTCATTAGTATTCGACACCCATTTTTCAGAACGTGCTCGTGAGCTGCGTTTGTTACGCTTATTGCACGACGCAAATGCAAAAACCGGAATTGGTATTGATGAAACCAGTGCAGTTCATTTGACTTGGTTACCCGAAAGCACGGAAGTTGAAGCGCTAGGTGCATCGGGCGCATGGTGGTTTGATATCAGCAATCAGCAGTCTGATAAAAATAAAATGAGTGCACGCGTGCATTATCTTGCACCCGGGCGTAACTTCATTTGGAAAAATAATAACTTGTCATCATTGGCAGTAACAGAAAAACGTGAAGCCAAGGCTGCCATCGAAAAAACAGTCATCGAGGACGCATTGCAAGATGGCGCATTGCGTGCAGTTGCGCAGCAGATGGCAACGAACACCGTGCAGCACACAACATTGAAAGCACAAACGGCAAAAGTTACGCTGGTGACAACACCGGAAACAAGCGCTTGGGTCGGCCCGCAAGGCCAAATTGGCGTAACTCATTTGATTCTGGAGTTGAGTCGATAGTAATGATTTCTATCCTTCCGTAGGGGCGCTTGCTTGCTGCGCCCAAAATTTATCCGATAAATAGAAATCGCAAAGGCGCTTGCTAGCTGTTCACAAAACATATGCGACAAATCAAAATCACAGGGGTGCATGTTCGCTACGCCAAAAATTTATCCGATGCCCCATGGGCGCAGCAAGCATGCGCCCCTACGGATGTATCGGGCGACGTTAACTATCTAAAACTGCGGAATGCTTCAATTATCCTGACAAGGTCTTCATCATTAATATCCAGATGCATAACTAGCCGTATTCTGGAATTGCCAGTCGATAGCTTAATACTACGGGTTTGCATATGCGATGCGAATCTTGCAAGCCGCTCCTTGGGCACCGTTATAAACACCATGCTCGTAAAAGCACCATTGACCTCGATATCGGAAACATCGTTCAAGGCATGTGCCAGTTCACTTGCACGCCGATGATCGTCTGCCAATCTTTCGATATTATTATCGAGTGAAAAATTAGCCATCGCAGCTAACAAGCCGGCCTGGCGCCAGCCACCACCAAGTACTTTTCGCCAACGTCTAGCTTTGGCAATAAATTCCGCCGAACCCAGCAACATCGAGCCCACTGGTGCACCTAAACCTTTCGAGAAGCATACCGACACGCTATCGAAATGTTTGGTGATTTCGTTTGCTTGAACTCCCTGTGCAACCGCTGCGTTGTACAAACGTGCGCCATCAAGGTGAAATGCGAGTTGATGTTGTTTAGCCAACACGGCCGCTTCGGCGATATAACTTTGCGGTAGCACGCGACCCCACCAGGTATTTTCCAGAGTGAGACATGTCGTGCGTGCAAAATGCGGATCGCCCAATGGTTTTATTGCAGCAGCAACGGCAGCCAAGTGGAGCGTTCCATCATCTTGTTGCGGAATCGGCTGTGGTTGAATGGAGCCGAGCACCGCCGCACCACCGCCTTCAAATTTGTAAGTGTGGGCATCGCTGCCGACAATGTATTCATCACCACGTTCGCAATGACCCATCAGGGCCAGCAAATTCGATTGCGTGCCACTGGGTACGAATAGTCCTGATTCGAAACCGAGTTCCTTCGCACAACGTTTTTGCAGTGCATTCACCGTGGCATCTTCGCCGTACACATCATCGCCCAACGGCACGCTCAGAGCACAGGCGCGCATGGCGGCACTGGGCTGCGTGACGGTATCGCTGCGTAGATCAAGCCATTTCATACGTTCGCACTCTGGACAATTGCTGATATCTTATCCTGCCCAAGTTCAGACGAAACCCTGTTTATGAAAATTGCCAGCTGGAATGTCAATTCACTCAATGTTCGGCTTGTGCCTCTGGAAGAATGGCTGAAATTGCGCCAGCCCGATGTTGTGGTATTGCAGGAAACCAAAATGGAAGACGAGAAGTTTCCCGATGATGTGCTGGCAGGCCTTGGTTACCGTTCGGTCTTCGTTGGCCAGAAAACCTATAACGGCGTCGCCATTGTCAGCCGCGCATCGGCAAAAGAAGTACAAATCGGTATTCCCGGTTTCGACGACGAACAAAAACGCGTTATTGCCGCGACCGTCAACGGTGTTCGCATCGTCAATCTCTATGTCGTTAACGGCCAGGCTGTGGGTACCGATAAATACGAATACAAATTACGCTGGCTTGATGCCGTGCACGACTGGCTTGCCGATGAAATAAAAAAATATCCGAATCTGGTTGTGCTGGGTGATTTCAATATCGCCCCCGGTGACCGCGATGTGCATGATCGGATAATCTGGAACGACGATTCCATTTTAACCTCAACCAAAGAACGTGCTGCCTATAAGAAATTACTGGCTTTGGGATTACACGATAGCTTCCGTCTGCATAACGACGAAGCCGGTCATTTCAGCTGGTGGGATTATCGTGCCGGTGGTTTTCAACGAAATCATGGTTTACGCATTGACTTGATATTGATCAGCAACGCACTGAAATCGAAATGCACGGCCTCCATCATTGATCGCGAACCACGCACCTGGGACAGGCCGAGTGACCATGCGCCGGTGATTATCGAGCTGGATCTTTGAAAGCACCTGATCGCTAACGTAGGGGCGCACGCTTGCTGCGCCCTAATTCTGTCCGTTATTACGCATGCGCGAAGACGTTATATGGTTTGAATTTGCCGGATGTTCTTTGGGCGCAGCAGGCATGCGCCCCTACGGATGCAATTTGTCCAATTCCCATTGCCTTGGATTATTGGCAATATATTCCTGCATTGCGTGTAATTCCTTTTCATCGCGAACAACACGTTCCCAATAATTACGTTGCCATAGCGGCTGCAATGAACGACCCAGGGATTTATTGACTGCAATCGCCGACATTGATTTAAACCGCCGCATAATTTTTCCAAGCGTCGGGACGATACATCGAAATTCCATAGGGGCGCTGCTCGCTGTGCCCAAATCCCTGCGATGGAGGTTGATAATCCCGTGAATATGATTCGGCATCACCACAAATTCATCCAATGCCAGCTGCGGGTAATGGATTGGAATTTCCTGCCAAATTTTTTTGACGATCAAGCCGACACTATCCAATTGCATTTCATCGGCAACAATCTCGCCAAATAAGCATTCTCGGTTTTGCGTACAGATCGTAATGAAATACGCCCCCGCGTGGCTGTAATCAAAATTTCGCAAGCGTATGGATTTGCGATGGTGAATTTTATTATCGAATGTCATGGCAACACGCATTAGGGGGATTCAAGCCAATCTAACGACGCAATAGAGAATTTACCGTAGGGATTTATAGGCAATATTCGTAGGGGCGCTGCTTGTTGCTCCAAGATTCAGAGAATGCCTGACGTAGCGGCGCCTGCTTGCTGCGCCCAAAATCTATCCGCTTGCACCATGGGCGCAGCAAGCAGGCGCGCCTACGATTAATTAATTCGATATTTCTTGGGCGCAGCGAGCATGCGCCCCTACGATTAATTAATTCGATATTCTTGGGCGCAGCAAGCAGGCGCCGCTACGATTAATTAATTCGATATTCTTGGACGCAGCAAGCAGGCGCCCCTACGATTAATTAATTCGATATTTCTTGGGCGCAGCAAGCAGGCGCCCCTACGATTAATTAATTCGATATTTCTTGGGCGCAGCAAGCATGCGCCCCTACGGAGGGGTCAGAAAAAAGGCCGAATTAGCGGCCTTTTTTTTGTGACATTAAATCGATACCTATCAATCCGGCAATTCGGTCTTCATGAACTCCGGCATCATCAGTGCGCCTTGGTGGATGCCGACGTTGTAGTACTTCGTTGCAAATGATTTCGACGACGCATCGCCTTCGCGAAACTTAGTTAAATCACAAGCAGATTTCGAGGCAATCGTGCCACTCCACCAGCCGGTTGGGTAACACGGTTGCGGGAACGGCAGCGTGCGGAAATTCTTGAAGCCGGCATCACCCATCGCTTTGCGCATATCGTGAATCAAATGCATCAATGCCAGTGGCGATTCGCTTTGTTGCACGAGCAGGCCGTCCGGACGCAATGCTTTGAGGCAATTTTTGTAGAAGGCTTCGTTGAACAAACCTTCGGCTGGGCCGACCGGGTCAGTCGAATCGACAATAATTAAATCGATACTTTCCGGTGCGGCGTTTTCCATATAAGCAATGCCGTCATCGAACATTACAGTGGCGCGCGGGTCATGGTTGTTTTCGCACAATTCGGGAAAATATTTTTCGGCCATGCGGGTAACTTGTTCGTCAATATCACACTGCACGGCGGTTTCTACATTCTCGTGTTTCAACACTTCGCGCAGCGTGCCGCAATCACCGCCGCCGATAATGACGACATTTTTTGGATTCGCATGAGTAAACAAGGGCGCATGCGCCATCATTTCGTGATAGAAAAAATTGTCGCGCGTGGTGACCATCATGGCGCCATCAATGGTCATGATGTTGCCCCAGTCGGTGCTCTCGAACATTTCAATTTTTTGAAACGGCGATTGCACTTCTTCGAGTTTGCGGGTGATGCGGAAACCGATAGCCGAGCCGGTGTAGGAGAAGTTTTCGTAAAACCAGGTGTCGGACGGGGTCATGTCAGGCTCCAAAGGATAATCCGCGTGATTACGGGGCCGCGCATTGTAGCGAAAACGCAACATTTATGTGGATACAAACCGTTACGGCATACCGTTACAATGGGCGCTCATTTAGTTTGCCGACAGGTTTTGCCATGACAACTGCGTCAGCTTGGTCCTTAGCCCGCGCCCGCCACACCTATTCAGTGCCGTTCTGGAGCGAAGGTTATTTCGATATCAACGAAAACGGCGAGATGTGTGTATTGCCGCAGGGGCCAAGTGGCCCGAGTTTAGCGCTGCCGGGCATCGTTGAAGAATGTCGTGCCGCCGATTTGAAGCTACCGTTGTTGCTACGCTTTTCCGACATCCTTGGCGATCGTCTCGGCAAACTGCAATCGGCTTTTGCCAAAGCCATGCAGGATTTGAATTACAGCGGCGGTTACACGGCGGTGTATCCAATCAAGGTCAACCAGCATTTAAGCGTTGCCGGTGAATTGGCGAATCAAGGTGGAGAGGGTTTTGGTCTGGAAGCCGGCTCGAAGCCGGAGTTGATGGCGGTGCTTGGTTTGGCGAAACCAGGCAGCATCGTGATTTGCAACGGCTACAAGGATCGCGAATTCATTCGTCTTGCCTTGCTTGGTCGTAAATTGGGTTTGCAAACTTTTATCGTGGTAGAAAAACCCTCCGAGCTCGATATCATTCTGGAAGAAGCAAAAAATCTGGATGTATTGCCGGGCCTTGGCGTGCGTATGCGCTTGGCTTCGTTGGGCGCAGGTAAATGGCAGAACAGTGGCGGCGACAAAGCCAAGTTCGGCTTGTCGCCTCGCCAAGTATTGAATCTGGTCGAAAAACTGAAAGCGGCGAATATGCTGGAAGCTTTGCAGCTTCTGCATTTTCATATGGGTTCGCAAATTTCCAATGTGCGCGACATTGCCAGCGGCATGCGCGAAGCGGTGCGTTATTTTGTCGAGTTGTCCGGCATGGGTTGTGGCATCCGCTTCATGGATTCCGGCGGTGGTTTGGCGGTGGATTACGAAGGTACTCGTTCCCGAGGTTATTGCTCGATGAATTATGGTCTGGATCAATTCGCCCACAATCTGATTCAGCCATTGAGCGAAGCCTGCGAAGAACACGATCTGAAACCACCGATGATGATTACCGAAGCCGGTCGCGCGATGACGGCGCATCATGCGGTCATGATCGCTAATGTTTCCGAGGTCGAAGCAGCGCCACAAGGTCGCGTTGTCGCAGTCGAAAAAAACGAGCCGATGGTATTGAAGCATTTGCGAGAAGTGCACCGCGCGCTCGATGAACGCCCGGCGCTGGAACTTTTTCATGAAGCCCAGCATTATCTGACCGAAGGCCAGACCCTGTATTCGCTTGGGCAAATCAGTCTGGAAGAGCGCGCGAAACTTGACGATATTTTCTATGCGATTGCCCATGGTGTGCGTTCACGATTAATCGGCGAAGAAAAGTCACATCGAGATGTACTCGATGAATTAAATCAGCGTCTAGTCGATAAATATTTCGTCAATTTTTCGGTATTCGAATCGATTCCCGATGTCTGGGCGATTGACCAAGTGTTTCCGATTATGCCGATTGCTCGCTTGAATGAAGCGCCGGATCGTCGCGGCGTGATTGCCGATCTGACCTGCGATTCCGATGGCCGGATTGATACCTATGTCGAAGCCGAATCACTGAATTCCTCTTTGCCGATGCATTCACTGAAAGACGGTGAAAGTTATTGTCTTGGCATTTTCATGGTCGGCGCGTATCAGGAAGTGTTGGGCGATATCCATAATTTATTCGGTGACACCTATTCGGCGAATATTCGAATAAAATCCGATGGCAGCCACGAAATCAGCCAGACCCGCAAAGGCGATACCACCGATGTGATGCTCGACTATGTGGGTTACCATCTCGACACTTTGCGTCAGCAGTATCGCGATAAAATTTCGGCAGCCGGTTTTGCTGGTGAGCAAGCGCAACAAATGATGCAGGCGATGGAAGATGGATTAACCGGATATACCTATCTGCACGAAGAGCATGTTTGAGGCTTTAACGTCCTGCTATTTCATCTGCTTACGCTGCGATATGTTTCAACCGTAGGAGCGAGCTCTGCTCGCGAAATACCTCGATGCAGGTTTTTCGCGAGCAGAGCTCGCTCCTACGCTAAACTTTAAAGAGGCCTTAACTAGTGAGCGAAAAACTGAAAGTCGGTTTTATTGGTCTGGGCGCCATGGGCGAACCAATGGCCGGACATTTACATGGCGCCGGTTTACTGTCGGTAGTCGGTAATCGTTCGATTGCCAAGGCACAATTGCTTGCAGAAAAGTATTCGGTCAATGCCGCGCATGCCAGTCATTATTTTTCTGATTGCGATGTCGTGGTGCTTTGTGTTTCGCGCGATGTCGATGTGCTGCAAAACGTGCATGCACTTGCGCTGGTATTGAAGGCCGGAGCGGTGGTGATTGATCATTCGACAGTGTCGATGGAAACGGCTAAACATGCACAGAAAATTCTCGCCGAAAAAAATATTGGTTTCATCGATGCACCAGTTTCGGGTGGTGTTGAGGGTGCGCGTAACGGCAAGCTGTCGATCATGGTTGGCGGAAGCGAAGTTGATCTCGAAAAAGTACGCCCGGTATTGAACGCCTATGCCGCGAAGATTACCCATATGGGCGAAACCGGTGCGGGCCAGGCCACCAAGGCGGTGAATCAGGTATTGGTTGCAGGGATTGCACAGGCGGTTTGCGAAGGTTTGGCGCTGGGCGAAAAACTCGGATTAAAACCGGAACTGCTGGTGCCAACTTTGGCTGCCGGTGCAGCAGGAAACTGGTTTCTCGATAAACGCGGCGCCACGATGATGGCCGGTAATTTTACGCCGGGTTTCAAATCCGCCTTGCTGCATAAAGACTTGCTGATCGTAAAACAAATGGCAGCTGATGCTGGTATCCGCGCGAGCGTGGTCGAACAATCACTGGCTGATTATGCCGAGCTTATGCAACTGGGTTTTGGTGATGAAGATACTTCGGCATTGATACGACTGAAGCGTGGTGGTTAATGGCATACATGGCGTTTGTAAATCAGTAACTACCGCCGACTGAAAAGTTTTCGCCTTCATACAAGCCTTGGAACGTCCCAATCCGACGGCCCAGAAACCTGTAAACCTTGTCGTCTAACTTCTGGTATTGGGGTGAACTGCGCTCATATGCGTAATCACTTCCCAGCCTTAATATGCGAGCTTGTCCCGCACCGATTACATCAGAAGATTCGTAACCCGAAACTAGCACCGTGCTTATGCGAGCACCACGCTCGGGAGTCACAATCCACCTGACAGCTGAGTAGGAACTCAATACCAAGACTATAGGTTTGCTGGAGGGGCGAACTCGAATTTGAATATAGGGCCTGTTTTTGGAGCCGCCTACGGTTTTGCCTTGATAGATACCGACAGCTTGAATGCTCGCATCTTTTATTGAGTCAGCATCAGCCCATTCCGGTTTTGATTGAGCAAACGTTTGGCTTGAATAAGCCGACGGGTGTCCAAGTTGCGACAAGGAGCCGGAGTTCTGCATTTGGCGCAGAGCATTTTGCTGCTGTTCAAACATTTTTAATTTGTATTCGCTCTGAGCGAGGGTCATCTCGCCAACGAACTGATATACAGATTGCGGCGCGTTGCTGTCAATCTTATCAAGCAAAACCAATCGACTCTCCGAGACGATTGCATTTTTCTTGATCGAGGGGATATAGACCAATCTTCCCGGTGCAATAGTGCTCTCTTGAATTGGAGCGATTGTTTTTTGTGACAAAGCAAGCAAGTATCTGCTGCCGCCTGTTGCGCTAGCGCGTCCAGTGATTATCAGAACATTTGGGTCGGCGGTAGCCGCCACAGTTTGCAATTGAAAAGGTTTTAGATCTAGTTTGCTTATCTGCAGATCTGCAATCGAAATAAATTCAAGTTCTTGGCTCGAGCGAAAAATACTTTTGCCATCACTGGTAGTTCCAGCGCGGCGATCCCAGCCTGAGCGCGATAGTGGGATTACCTGTTTGACTATAATTTTTGCATTTGCTTCATTGGAGACGGCAATTCGCAATGCAGATTGCTTCAGGACGACGATGTATTCGCCTTGTTTAACCGTATCCGGAAAAATTTGAATGATCTCGGAGTTAATGCCATCGAAAGAAGTCGTGGTACCCGTTGTAAAATCCAGCATGCTCGCTGTTGAGACATTCTGATTGCCACGTTCGTAATAAAGCGCTATGCGGTTATCGAGCCAGAAGAAATTTTGAACATTAACAGAAGGAAATTCCCCCATTTGATCGCCAGTCTCGGCGTCGTAAATTCTCGTTCCTGTTCCGTTGCCTGCGGTATAAAGTCTGCCGTTGGGGGATAGCTGCCCCATCGTGCCATTGGTAATATTTTGTTTCGACAGGGCTTGTCCTGAATACAGGTCGATGATGTTGACGCTATTTTGTGTTTTGAGCATTGCGATAGGTGCACTGTTAGCAAAACCAACATCCTCGATATAAGTTTCTGCCACGAACGCACTCACGGATGCAGACTTGGTTCAGCCAAGTGCAGGTTTGGCCAATACTAAGCCTGCTCGCCTGATACGAAGCGAATTGGTAATCTTCTTGTCCTCATCGTTAAAACAAGTGTGGTCGCTGAGATTCTTTTTTATTTCATCTTCTGAGGTAAACCAGGACGGACTGTAGCCTTTAGCGCAAGTCAGTGCCCGAAGCTTTAGTGCCGACTCGTGGCTGTTTTCGATGAGATCTTGTTGCTCAGGGTCTGCTTGTTTCATGACAAGCAGCAATGCCAGTTGTGCCTCTTCCGATAATGGAACGGCAGCATTGATTTTGGACTCCGGTTCGAGTCCGCTGCAAGAGCTCAGCCATAGGCTGAATGCTAAAAGGGCGTATTTAGTCTTGCCTGATTTCATGGAATATCTCGATTCTTGAAGTGCTGGAATGGTGTTGCCGGAATTAGCGATGAGGTGCTTTGACTGGATTATGGCAGCTCCGGAACCCAGCATGGACTTGGTCTTAAGGGGCATGTGTTTTGCCGCAGAAATGGCTTTTCCATGAAAGAAGCCATTTCATTGCTTGCTGCATATCAGTGAAATACTGGAGATTATGAATGCCCATGCTTAAAGATCGAACTTGGTAAAAGACGAAATCTTCTGTGTTGGCAGAATGCTCCGAGTACATTATTGCAATTTTAAAATTGGTCATTGATATCGAGCTGTCGGTTTATGTCGGGCAAATCATAAATATCCAAAGTGCCGACATCGGGAGTCATATCGCGATGATCCACCAAGAAGCGGCTCGCCCCGTGTTCGCGAGCGTAGGCCAAGCCTTCGCTTGCAAGTTGGATAAGGTCAGGCGTGCTCATTACGCCACTGGTGTGAACGAAAACGTAATTTTCCTGTTCACGACATTCAAACGAGAATGGCACGATGACTTCGTCCAACATTTGTCGAACTTACTTTACCTTAATTGCCTGTGCTTCAATGCCGTGGCTCGACAAGGCTTTTTTAGCCGACGATAGCGAACTGGCGGTGCCATAAGGCCCCAAGCGAACGCGATAAACGGTAGCGCCATTAATATCAGCACTTTCGATGCGCGCAACTTCACCGGTCAAGGCAATAGTAGCTTTTAGATTTTCGGCTTCATCGGGATTTTTGAAGGCACCGGCTTGAATTAAATAACGTGCTTCGGTAGGTGCGGTTATTTCTGGTGTAGCCGTTACCAGGTCCGGTGCATTAACGGATGGTTTTGGCGCGGCATTTCTTTTTGCTTCCGCATCAGCTTGTGCCTGCAACTCCGCATCGGGAATGAGCACTTCTTTTTCCGGCAACAAGGTGTAGAAATCGTATTTCGGTTTTGGTTTTTCGATCGGTTCTTGGGCGACCGGATATTCGCTGCGCGTTGCTGGTGCTACGGCTGCAGGATTTGGCGTAGGCTCGTCGTTGTTGCGGTTTTTCCAGTAGTCACCCAAGAAGAAGTAGGCGGCGATCACCAACCCTAGTGCCAGACCGATTAACGCCCATAACCATGCAGGTGTGCTGCCATTGCTTCCGCCGCTGCGTTTTGCCTGTCTTTTTGACGCCATTACATTGTCTCCGGAGCTGATACGCCGAGTAGATTCAAGCCGTTCACTAATACTTGCTGGGTGGCTTTGCACAGACCCAGGCGGGCATGACGCAATTCTTCATCAGCGTTTAAAATGGGTTCTGCGTTATAGAAAGCATGAAAGGCGGCTGCCAATTCGCGCAAATAATTCGCAAGAATTTGTGGCCCGCGATGCAATGCGGCTGCTTCTATGATTTCGGGATAACGCATTAGTTCAACCAGCAGTTCGTCTTCTTGCGGAGTGGTAAGTAATTTACGCGCAGCCAATGCGGCACTGTCGTTGTAGCTGAGATTTTTTTCTTTCAACTGACGGAACAGCGCACACACGCGAGCGAATGCGTATTGGATGTAATAGACCGGATTGTCGTTGCTGCGGCTTTTCGCCAATTCAAGATCGAAATCCAGATGCTGGTCATTGCTGCGCATGATGTAGAAGAAACGCGCGGCGTCGGTGCTGACTTCCTGACGCAGTTCGCGCAAGGTCACGAAGCTGCCGGCACGTGTGCTCATTTGCACGCGTTCGGCGCCGCGGAACAATATGGCGAACTGCACTAACTGGATTTCAATTTTGGCCGGATCTAAACCCAGACCCTGCGCTGCGGCTTTCAGGCGCGCGATGTAACCGTGATGGTCGGCGCCGAGAATATAAAGCGAGCGCTCGAAACCGCGTTCGAACTTCGATAATAAATAACCAAGGTCGGAGGCGAAATAAGTGGTCGCACCATTTTCGCGCACCACTACACGGTCCTTATCGTCACCGAATGCCGTTGCCTTGAACCAGGTTGCGCCGCCTTCCTGAAACAGGTGGCCATTGGCTTGCAGGGTGTCGATGGCGCGCTTTACATAACCGTCGGTCATTAAGGAGCGTTCGGAGAAAAAAGTATCGTGATGCACGCCAAATTCTGCGAGATCATTTCGAATATCACTCAGACACCAGTCCAGACCAGCGCTGAATAAAATCTTGTAATCGGCCTCGCCTAGTAATTGTTTGGCCCGGGTAATCATTGCATCAACATGCAATTCTTTATCGCCGCCCTGACTTTCATCAGCAGGCAGGCCGTCGGTAATTTCAATTGCACTATGGCGCAAACGATCGCCTTCGCGCGCGCGCAATGAGCGTGCAATATCAACGACGTAATCGCCTTTGTAGCCATTGTCCGGGAACCGCATATTGACGCCGCCCAGTTCGTGATAACGCAGAAATACGCTAACGGCCAGAATGTCCATCTGGCGACCGGCATCGTTAACGTAGTATTCGCGCTGCACGGTATGGCCGTGGGCTTCGAGCAAGTTGGCCACTGTTGCACCGTAAGCAGCACCGCGACCATGACCGACATGCAAAGGACCGTTCGGATTAGCAGAAACAAATTCGACGGTGACCGATTCACGCGATTGCGCAATCCCGCGACCATAGTCAGTGCCTTGTTCCAACACACGACGCACAGTGCCAAAGCGGCAAGCTTTTGAAATCGTAAAGTTGATAAAACCAGGCCCGGCAATTTCGATTTTTTCTACATGCTGTGAATCGCAAAAAGTGGCGACAATGGCTTCGGCCAAATCACGCGGCTTCATGCTGGCCGGTTTTGCCAACAGCAATGCGATATTGGTCGCATAGTCGCCGTGATCGCGTGATTTGGTGCGCTCAATGACGTAATCGGGTGTTGGTACGTCTTGCGGCAACTTGCCGTGACGACGTAAATCCAGAATGGCTTGAGCGACGAGTTCGCGTAGATGGTCTTTCACTGCTTCAATCTTGATTGGGTGGAACCGCCTATTGTAGCGGTTGCTGAAGTGCTTGCGCTGTCACTGGCCTGTCATGTTCATTGTTTATTCTATGTTTCAAGGATTTAGACATCCTCTCATTTCAGCACCCGTCCCCGGGTCTAGAGCACGCCGATTCCTAGTGGATCGGCTTTTTTTTGGCTACTGCGGCGGCATGAACAATAGTACCTAACCCGGGTAACGCTCTTTTAACTGGGTATGCTGCTGATGCGATTGGGTTTGAGGATGCGTGAAAGTTTTTAATGCCTCGTATTCCCCGGGTTAGATGCAGCCGTGGCCCGCGCTATGCCCCAGCGCAAAGCGTTGCGAAGGCGTCCATGACGGCTCGGCCACTAGTGGCTGGCGAGCTTTGGAAGTGCGCAGTTAGTGCGGCGCTGGTGCTGCGGACTTTCTCGCTATTGGCCAGTTTTTGCGGACCGAATACGCGTTCGGCTTCACGACTAGAAAAGCGGTGTAAATCGAAAAAATAATGTTGTTGGCCATAAGAGAGGAAACTTAAAGCCTGTTCGGCCGATTCGGCTTGTTCCGGGCTTAGGCGGCGGCGCATTAATTGTTCTTCGGCCAATTGCAGGGCCGAGCGACCCAGCAAACTAAAGGCTTCGCCTACATTAGCGGTATCAATATCGGCCGCCATGCGGCCCAGGCGCTCGCCGCGTCTGGCGTCGTGGTCTTGCCGCCAAGCTGGTTTAACGCCATCGAGCCATAAACCAAGGCTTCGGGCCAAGGCGCCACCGGTAAGGTTGGCAGTATCGGGACTGGCTTCGCTTAATCGGGGGTCAAAAGTGCTGCCGGCAATCATCAGCTCCAGCGCGACATAGGCTGGGCGGTCCTTTATTTGATCAAAACCACAGACTTCAAGAATACGAAAAGTTTCGGAAATACTGGAAGCCTCGTTGCCCCCGACTGGGCCTGGAGCGTCTTTGGTTTCTCGTTGGCGCAAGTCATGGCAGGCCGAAAACAAGACCAGTGCCAGCCAATCTTCAGGCGGCATGGCGTCTAAGCCACATTGTTCGATCATTCTGCCCAAGCGCCGTTCGGCGAGGTCTAGCACATGGTCTTCATTATGATAATGATGGAAATCGCTACCGAAGCTGCCGTGTCGAAGCCCTAGTCGAGCTGTCCCCAGCAAAGCGGCATCGAGATATTTCGTTGTTGGCTTGCCGCTGGCAACACTTAAAATTCGATCTTCGAGCCGATTGATAATGTCTGGACGTTTTTGTGCCAAAAGCTCGCGTGCAGCCTTCGCGTCAGGCAGCGCGGACTCACTCGCATCGGCTTGATACAGCGTGGCGTAACCTAGAATCACGGGTGGCTCATGGCGCGATGGCTTATCGCTGCTATAACTTATACGACAATGCACGCAAGAACCAGTTTTTTAAAGCTGGCCAAGCTCGGCCATCGAGGTTGGCGGCCCGTCACCAATAATGAAATGATCCAGACAGCGAATATCAAGTAAAGCCAAGGCCTGCTTGAGTCTTGCGGTCACTGCGCGGTCGGCGGCGCTGGGTTGCGGATTCCCGCTCGGGTGGTTATGACCGAAGATAACCGCAGCAGCATTGTGTTTAAGGCAGTTTTTCAGCACTTCGCGAGGATGTACCTCGGCGCCGTCCAGGCTGCCAGTGAAGAGTTCCTCGTAAGCGAGCAATTGGTGTTGATTGTCCAGAAACATGCATGCAAAGACCTCGTGCGGCAAAGAGCGCAGTCTTTTGGCGAAATAATCACCGGCCTTGCGTGGGTCGGTGAGCGCTTCACCGCGTTCTAATCGCATGGCCAAATGGCGGGTTCCCAATTCCAGCGCGGCTGTTAGGGCGCAAGCTCGAGCGGGGCCGAGCCCTTTGAGCTTTGCCAGCTCATTGGCCGACAAGTCCAGTAGTCCACGCAAACCGTTTTGTTCATTGAGTAGATGGCGGCCGGTATCCACCGCCGATTGCCCACGCTGACCGGAACCCAGAAAGATCGCGAGCAGTTCGGCATCCGACAAAAAAGCGGCGCCACGCGCTAATAATTTCTCGCGAGGGCGTTCGTGTAGGGGCCAGTCTCGTATATGCATGACAAAAATTTACCGCAAGACCCAACCGGCAAACATCGGGAAAGTCTGCAAATCGGGTAAGCTAATGGCTCATAGGCGTGTCGGAAAACCCTTACGTGAGTGCATTGGCAGGACAAAAAATTCTATTGGGCGTATGCGGCGGAATTGCCGCCTATAAATCTGCCGACTTGCTGCGGCGACTTCGTGACCAAGGTGCAGAAGTACGCGTGGTGATGACGCAAAGTGCGCAGCATTTTATCGGAGCTACCACTTTTCAGGCTTTGTCTGGCTTTCCGGTTCGCACCAGTTTGTGGGATGAAGCAGCAGAAGCGGCGATGAGCCATATTGAGTTGGCGCGCTGGGCAACGCGGATTTTAATTGCCCCTGCAAGTGCCAATTCGATTGCTCGTTTAGTGCAAGGCAATGCCGATGATTTGCTGAGCACCGTTTGCTTGGCCAGTGACGCGCCGATTACCTGCGCACCGGCGATGAATCGTTTGATGTGGGCCAATGCCGCAACCCAGGCCAATGTCTCGATGTTGAAACAACGCGGTGTGCAATTTGTCGGCCCCGCCGAAGGCGAACAAGCTTGTGGCGAAGTGGGTGCAGGTCGCATGAGCGAACCGCAAGACATTATTGATGCGTTGGTGTCGCAAAGTCTGCCGCAAATTCTTGCCGGTAAAAAAATTCTGATTACCGCCGGACCTACTTTTGAAGATATCGATCCGGTACGATTTATCGGTAACAGAAGTAGCGGAAAAATGGGTTTTGCTTTGGCAGCAGCAGCACGCGCCATGGGAGCCGAGGTCACGCTTATCGCAGGCCCGGTGAGTTTATGTACACCATTTAATGTCAGTCGCACCAATGTTCGCAGTGCTGCACAAATGCGGGTCGCGGTATTAAATGCTCTGGAAAATCAGGATATTTATATTGGCGCAGCAGCGGTTGCCGATTTCACGCCGACCCATCAGGCCGAACAAAAAATCAAGAAAACCCAAGGCTGCCTTGATCTTGATTTGGTGCCGACCGCCGATATTCTTTCGGAAGTGGCAGCCCATGCGCAACGGCCGAAATGTGTTGTCGGTTTTGCCGCCGAAACCGAGCAGGTGGAACATTACGCACGCGGAAAACTGGAAAGAAAAAATCTGGATTTGATCGCCGCTAATCATGTTGCTGGTGCAGGCATTGGTTTTGAAAGCGAAGACAATGCCTTGACAGTGTTTTCAAAAACCGAACGCTTCGATATCGGCAAGGACAGCAAGTATCAGGTTGCCGCCGCACTACTAAGAATTATTGCCAGGCAATTGGAGTCAAGATCTTGAACTGCGAAATTGAATTAAAGATTCTGGATTCGCGCCTGGGCAATGAATTTCCGCTACCCGATTACGCAACGGCAAGCTCGGCGGGGATGGATATGCGCGCTTTGTGCGAACAACCGGTTACCTTGCAGCCGGGCGAAGCGCAATTAATTTCCACCGGCATGGCAATTCATATTGGTAACCCGAATTTATGCGCGATTTTATTGCCGCGTTCGGGGTTGGGACACAAAAACGGCATCGTGCTGGGAAACTTGGTCGGACTGATTGATGCCGATTATCAAGGGCCCTTGATGGTCAGTACCTGGAATCGTGGAAATACCGCTTTTACTATTCATCCGGGCGATCGTATTGCACAATTAGTGCTGTTGCCGATTGCGCGGGCCCACTTCAAGCAAGTGCAAGAATTTGAACAAAGTGCGCGTGGTGATGGCGGCTTTGGCCACACGGGGGTGCGGTGATGTTTGAGCGTAAAAAAATCAATAACGAATTTGAAAGTCGATTTAAATGCTTTGAATGCAGCTGGCGTCCGGTGATGATTCAGCACAGGGGAAATGTATGAAAAAACCGTCTATTGATTTGAATGCCTTGAAAGCGGGCGGCTGGCGACCTTTGGTGGCGGTGTTATGTGCCGTGTTGGCACTTTGGCTGGTTTGGAAAGGCTACAACGTCTATTCCGACCAACGCCTGACCGAGACCGTCGAAGTCAAGCGTGCTCAAATTGTGCAGCTGGTAAACCCGGTAGTGAAGCGTGCCATCGACAAGCTCAATCTCGCGCGCGAGCGCAATACCGTCATCGCCGCAGTTAAGCGGGGTGATATTGCCGCCGCTCGCACCATTGTTTCCGAAGGCTGGGCGGATGTAGAGCAAGTGGATTTCTATCCACCGGATTTAAAAGCCGCTTATACCGACCCGCAGGCATTTGGTTTTGGCAAGTTAGCCGTACTGGAAACCGCGCTCGATAAAAAATCTACCTACCTTGCCATTGCAATGGATAACGGTGGTCCACGCATTGCACTTGCCGCACCGGTGAATGACGAACAAGGTCAGTTATTGTCCGTCGCCTATGTCCGTTTGCCGATAAAAGACTTGGTCGCGCCGATTACCAATGCTGCGCCCAGCGGTGCCTATGTCAGTTTGCGACAAGGCCGTTTTAACGTTGCTGAAGACGGCGACGGAGAGGCTCTGCGAACAGCGATTGATGTTGGTGCTGTCGAAGTTGCCGGCACGCCATTGAAAATCATCGCAGTTGCCCCCGACGCGCCATTAGGCTTGGGCGGGCTTAAGGGCATGGGTGAATTTATTTTTGGACTGGTCTTTCTTGTGGCCGGTCTGGTGGTATTTCTTTTGCCCAAATTGATGAAGGGCAGAAATGTAGTCGTGGTTGAAAATCTGCAAGAGCCCACTTTGTCGCAGCTGCAGGAAACCGGCGATATTTCTCGTCCAGATGAAAAACCGGTATTCGTGCGCCCCACGGAAGAGCGCACAGCGGTGGCCAAAATTCTGGTCAATCGCAATATTTTTCGTGCCTATGATATTCGTGGCGTGATGGGTGAAACCCTGGATGCATCCATCGCTAAATTAATTGGTCATGCTGTTGGTAGCTTGATGCATGAAAAAAATATTCGCAGCATCGTGGTTGGCCGTGATGGCCGTTTGTCGTCACCGGAATTATCGCAAGCCCTGATCGACGGTTTGCGCCTGGCGGGGCGTGATGTGATTGATCTGGGTCTGGTACCAACGCCTGTCGTGTATTTCGGCACTTTCCATCTGCGCACCGGCACCGGCATTTCAATTACCGGCAGTCACAATCCCTCCAATTACAATGGCTTCAAAATTGTGGTTGATGGTGAAACTTTATCTGGCGACGCCATCCAGATGCTGTATGCACGCATTTCGGAAAATAAATTGCATCGCAGTGAATCGAACGGTTCGGTCATGCCGCGCGATATTGCCGACGACTACATCACGCGGATCAGCAGCGACATTCAAATTGAACGTAAATTGCGCGTAGTCATCGATTGTGGCAGCGGTGCAGCAGGTGAGATTGCGCCACGTTTGCTTGAGGCGATCGGTGCCGAAGTAGAACCTCTGTTCTGCGAGATTGACGGTACTTTCCCGCACCACCATCCTGATCCAAGTGATCCGGATAATCTGATTTCATTAATACAAGTAGTACAACGCACCGGTGCCGATATTGGCTTGGCGCTCGATGGAGATGGTGATCGTTTAGGTGTTGTCACACGCTCGGGCGAAATGATTTATCCCGATAAATTACTGATGCTCTTTGCCGCCGATGTGCTGGAGCGCAATCCGGGCGCCTGCATTATCTATGACGTTAAGTGCACCAACTTGCTGCCAACGCATATTCTGCGTTATGGCGGGAGCCCGCTGATGTGGAAGACCGGTCACTCGCTGATCAAGAGCAAGATGAAAGAAACCGAGGCTGAATTGGCGGGTGAAATGAGCGGTCACTTCTTCTTCCGCGAACGCTGGTATGGGTTTGATGATGGTTTGTATGCCGCTGCACGATTGCTAGAAATTCTGGCGGCCAGTCCAGAAGACGCTGACGAAGTATTCGGTGCCTTGCCGAAAAGCGTATCAACCCCGGAAATTAAAGTGCCGGTGGCCGAAGGCGAGCAATATACCTTTATCGAAAAATTTGTCGCGCAGGCAAAATTTGAAGGTGCCCGTATTTCGACTATCGACGGTATGCGTGCAGATTGGTCCGATGGCTGGGGTTTGGTGCGGGCATCCAACACCACACCAGTTTTGGTATTACGATTCGACGCCAAAGACAACGAAGCTTTAATCCGAATTAAAGCGGCGTTCCGCCAGCAGCTCTTGACAGTGGACCCGAGCCTAAGTTTGCCGTTTTAATCTTAGCAAAGGCTTGTAAATCGTAGGTGGGCAACGCCCACCTACGATCTTGATGCTGCTAAGGGTTTTTCGACCCAGCAGCCTAAAAATTAATTCAATGGCGCTGCTGGTGCTTGCGTCACAGTTGCGGCGGGAGCCGTCGCTGGAGCGGTACTTGGGGTTGCGCCGGCACCTCGTAATTCGCGATAACGCGCCAGAACAACGGCGAACTCGTTTTCCATTGTCTTGACATCAACATGGCTCGATATTTGCGCCGCTTGTTGTTTTATCAGCTCGCTGTGCATCTCCTGAATTTGCTTTGAGCGCACTGGGTCAACGGGGCGCTTTGCCAATTCGGATTCCGAGGCCTGCGACAGCATGCCAGTCAGGCTACCGTGAATACTTTTAATACTAATGTCGGTCGATTCGATTGTCTGCTGCAACAGATCAATACGTTCTTTGTAGGTGCGACGTAAGTCGTCTTCGGTTGCGTAGTTAATCAGCATCGCATCTTCGACACGTTTTTGCTGGTCGGCAATTTTTTTGGCTTCGGCGTCGGTGGTGGTTTGTTGTGCTTGAGCAGCGCGCTCTTCTGCCGTCAAGGCACGATCCACTTGGCCTGAAATTGTGCTGGACCCTTTAGTATTGATTTCTGTGCGGGCCTGATTCACCGCCTCTGGCGGCAATTGGTCACTAATTTGCACCTTGCCGTTTTTATCGACCCAGCGGTAAAACTTTTTCTTTTCCTGTGCGACCAAACCACCGGCTATCAAGCCGGTGATAATCGCCAGTACGAGCAGCGAACGAGTTTTCATATTGATTCCTTAAGCATCACTTCCATACTGCGAACGATACGCCACTAGAGCCGGTTTGTAAGCCTGTAGTGCTGGATTTTCTTCGGTGATTTGCAGCAGTTGGGTTAATCCGGCGATGGCCATTACCGGCAAGCCAAATTCCGCGGTGACTTCCTGCGCGGCTGAGCGTGCTCCGGTTTGGCCGCGCTCTTGTCGGTCGAGGGCTATCACTATGCCGCAGGGAGTCGCGCCTGCTTGTTTGATGATTTCGATCGATTCACGAATCGCGGTGCCGGCGGTAATGACGTCATCGACAATCAACACTCGCCCGCTTAGTTTGGCGCCCATCAAGCTGCCGCCTTCGCCATGGGTTTTTGCTTCTTTACGATTAAATGCCAACGAAACGTCTTGCCCTTTGACAGCCAGAGCAATGGCCAGACTGGTTGCCAATGGAATGCCTTTGTAGGCCGGACCAAACAGCATGTCGAATTCAAATGCTTGTGCTGCCAACGTAGCGGCATAACATTCGCCTAGCTTTGCCAGCGCACTGCCTGAATCAAATACACCGGCATTGAAAAAATACGGACTGATCCGGCCGGATTTCAAGGTGAACTCGCCGAAACGAAGGACCTGTTTGTTTATTGCCAATTCAAGAAATTCGCGCTGGTGGACATGCATTGAGTGAGCCCTGAGTAGTGAGCGCTGAGCGGATGTCTAGTTTATCAAATCTGCGGGCCTGAGCAGCGCGCAACATCGGGGTTTCATATAAAGCAGCTTTTCAGCTACTCTTGATCCCGCTTACTCACCACCGCTCACCGCTGACACCCCTATGAAAATAATCAGTTTCAATGCCAATGGCATTCGGTCTGCCGCGACAAAAGGTTTTTATGAATGGTTGGCACAGCAGAACGCCGACGTCCTATGTTTACAGGAAACCAAGGCGCAGCGCGATCAGCTCGGAGACGACAAATTTCATCCGCCGGGCTACTATAATTTTTTTCGCGACGCATCGACAAAAAAAGGCTATTCCGGCGTTGCGATTTATTCAAAGAAAAAACCTGATGAAGTGCGTACCGGCCTGGGCTGGAGTGAGTTCGATGAAGAAGGCCGTTATATCGAAGCACGCTTCGGTAATTTGAGTGTGGTGTCTTTGTATTTGCCCTCGGGTTCGTCAAAAGACGAACGTCAGCAATTCAAATTCAAGGTAATGGATTGGATCACGCCAATCTATCAAGAGTGGTTGGCTAGCGGGCGCGACTATGTGATTTGTGGTGACTGGAATATTGCCCACACACCGAAAGATATCAAGAACGCAAAATCGAATGAAAAAAATTCCGGTTACTTACCGCAAGAGCGCGCATGGTTGAACCAGTTATTCGAGCAACACGGCTGGGTCGATAGTTATCGCCATCTCAAACCTGAAGGTCAGGATTACACCTGGTGGAGTCAACGCGGTGCCGCACGAGCCAAAAATGTTGGCTGGCGGATTGATTATCAGGTAGTGAGTCCGGAGATGAAAAAACGTTTGAAACAGTGCGACATTTTTCCCGAACCGAGATTTTCGGATCACGCACCTTATGTGGTGGAGTATTTATGAGTGAAGTTGTCGCTAACGGAGAGACCAAGCCTAATTACAAAGGGTGGGTCGGCATCAAGCACGCATTCGGTACACCCTCTGCATTGACGATGTTGTTCTTGGGATTTGGTTGTGGCTTGCCATTCTTGTTGGTGGGCGGCACTTTATCAACTTGGCTCCGTGATACCGGTGTGGCGTTGAGTGCCATTGGCTTGATTAGTTATGCCAGCTTTTTCTATGTTCTTAAGTTTCTGTGGGCGCCACTGATAGACCGTTATCCACTTCCCTTTTTAGGACGTCGCAAAGGCTGGCTGGCTGTTTCTCAGTTGCTTCTTATAGTAGCTTTGATTGCGATGGCGCTTCACGGCCCTGGCGTGTCGATCATGACTTTCGTTGCGCTTGTAGGGTTGGCTTCGTTTGCCGGAGCTACGCAAGATATTGTTGTTGATGCATACAGAATTGAAATTGCTCCGCTTGAAGCCCAAGCAGCGCTTGCAGCTACCTACACGCTTGGTTATCGCTTGGCATTAATGGCATCCGGCGCGTTAGCTCTCTACCTAGCGCAATTAAGCGGATGGAAAGTCGCGTACTTGGCCATGGCGAGCTTCATGTTTCTGCCATTTCTTGCTGGGCTTTTATCTCGTGAGCCTGCGGAAAAGAAAGCCCTTGTAATGCGCGAGATAAATGTCGGTGAAGCTTTTATCAAGCCGTTCCAGGATTTTTTTGTGCGAAATGGTTGGGTACTTGCCTTGGCGCTGCTTGTATTTGTGGGTTTGTTCAAACTACCTGACCAAATGATTGGCGTTCTTGCTGGACCTTTTTATCTGGACTCCGGATTTACCAAGGCCGACATTGCTACGGTGTCTAAGCTTTATGGTATCTGGATTGGTATAGCGGGAGCATTCCTAGGTGGCTTTTGTGTCGCCGCATTTAACATTCGACGCATGCTAGTTATTGCTGCAATTGCAGTGGCCGTGTCGAATTTGGCATTTTTACTTATGGCAATGAACCCATCGGAGAACTGGGCATTCTTTGCAGCCATTAGTGCGGACAATCTCTCGCAAGGATTTGCCGGAACCGTATTGGTTGCATTTATGTCGGGTTTGACTAATCGAAATTTCACGGCGACCCAATACGCACTGCTCGTTTCGTTGGCAAATCTGCCAGGAAAGTTTATTGGTGGTGTTTCAGGCTACATTGTTGAGGCTACAAGCTACCAAACGTTTTTTATTTTTAGTTCAATTTCGGTCGTACCAACGCTCTTACTACTGGCGTGGCTGTGGCGGAAACTGGAAAAAAGCATCGATCCTGAATGAAATTCAATAAGCTGTTTCCTTGACGGCAAACTAGAGTTAATCTGGTCTCCCCCCAATAAACCTAATCTCTGTGGCCGACTTCCTTCTCCGTGATATTGATGACCGCGTCGCGAACCGTGTGAAGGAGCTCGCGCGGCAGAAGGGCTGGCCGCTAAATGATGTTTTATTATTGTTAGTCAAACAGGCGCTAGGCATGGCTGAGCCAGATCCTGCTCCTATACCGGGTGATATTGCACGCTTGAACGGTGCCTGGAACGAAGACGAATCGCGCGCTTTTATGGAGGCGATCAGCTCGTTTTCCGAATTACCTGATGACGCACCGTCATACATGATTAATAAAGAAGGCAATAATTAAAATGCGTAGGTCGGGCCTCGGCCCAACGCTTTTTACAGATTGCGACTGTGTCGGTAAGTGCCTGAGGTATCCCCGCTTTTTTCATTGATAAAGCAGCCCTTCCGGCTCAAATGGGTTCCACAGATCACTGTGGGAGTGGCTCCTAGATTCAGATCAAGCATCCGACATTTCGTGCGATTACCGTAGGTTTCTATAAAAGCGCACCTGACTCACCGATTTCTACAGAAATTTTCTGGCGATGCCTCCGGCCATGGCCGACATAAACATCATCGCAATCTTCTACAGCATAGAGTTCGTGCGTAAAAAGGATATGATCGCAATCTGCAAAAGCGTCGGGCCGAGGCCCGACCTACGTTGTTATTTTGGGTAAACCACACCCAATACACGCAAACCTTTGGCACCGGTGACGGCGGGTAAATTCCCTGGGCGGTTGGCGAGGGTTTCTTTTGCTAACCAAGCAAACGCCGCGGCTTCAACATAATCGGGATCTAGCCCGTGTGCCGACGTTGAATCGATCTGCATTGACGAACCCAATAAATCAGCAAGATGCCGCATCAAGACCGGATTCTGGCCACCACCACCGCAGACCAATACCCGCTGACAGGCAGGCATTTCAGCCTGAAGTGCATTGGCAATCGTGTGCGCGGTAAGTAGCGTTACAGTGGCTTGTACATCAGCTGGCGATATATCTAGCCCCTGCATTTTTTCTTGCAGCCATGACAAATTAAATAAATCACGGCCGGTGGATTTTGGTGGTGCCAATGCAAACCAGGTGTCACTGAGGCAGCGCTGTAATAATTCAGTGTGCAGCGCACCGGAAGCAGCGAATTCACCATTCACATCATAATTTTTATTCCGATGTTGGCGGCACCAGGCATCCATCAAACCATTGCCGGGGCCGGTGTCGAAGCCACGAACCTTCCCATCACGAGCCAACAAAGTCAGGTTGGCAATACCGCCAATATTCAACACGGCACGTTCTTCATCAACATTGGAAAACACGGCCGCATGAAATGCCGGCACCAATGGCGCGCCTTGACCACCGGCGGCCACATCGCGACGACGAAAATCCGCCACGGTATCAATGCCGCAGCGTTCGGCAATGACATGGGCGTCGCCCAATTGCAGGGTAAATGGACACTCGCCATTGGGTGCATGGCGCAGTGTTTGTCCGTGCGAACCAATCGCGGTGATTTTATCGGCAGCAATACCCGCATCGTGCAGACATTGATGGACGACGGAAGCGAAGCATTGCCCGAGCTCTGTATCAAGACGGCCGACGGCATCCAGATGAATAGGGGCATCGGTTTGCGATAAGGCCAGAAGGTTTTTCACCAATGTCGTTGGCAAATCATAAGTGCGTGCGAATTCGACTTTAGTGTCGGGTTCAAAGCGCATCAATACGGCATCGACACCATCCAGACTGGTGCCCGACATCAGGCCAATAAAAAGCCCACTATCGAAAGTGGGCACGGTAATTTTTTTATTGTTCATTAGCGCAGTTTAGCGTTTTGCGAACTGTAGTCCACGTTCCATGCTGTCCATTTTTGCAATTGATGGAGCAATGGTGGCCCTGAATGAAGCCAACTGTGCGCCATCAAGTGGCAGTGGTTTTGGCATGGTAACTTTCAAAGGATTCACTTGCACTTTGTTGACCATGAATTCGTAGTGCAAATGGGGCCCTGTGGCCAAACCTGAAGCACCCACATAGCCAATGGTGACCCCCTGGTTTACGTGCGCGCCCATTTTGTATTTTCCAAAGGCAGACATATGGCCATAGAGCGTACTACGGCCTTGTCCGTGATCCAAAACCACTGTACGACCATAGCCGTTTTTCCAGCCAACAAAGCTAACGCGGCCATCGCCCGCAGCCATAATCGGGGTGCCACTGCGCGCAGCATAATCCACACCTTTGTGCATCCGCATGCGGCCTAGAACCGGATGATTACGCATGCCAAAAGTTGAAGACAAACGGGCAAATTCAATCGGAATGCGCATCAATACTTTCTTCAGCGGATTGCCATTTTGATCGAAGTACTGGGCCTCGCTATTTTTATTGAAACGATAAGCGGTATAAGTTTTTCCGCGCGTCACAATGCGCGCTGCCAATACCGCACCATTGCGCATGCGTTGACCTTCGCGCCACTGATCTTCATAGACCACATGGAAAGTATCGCCATCGTTTAAATCTTCCACGAAATCGATATCGTATTTGAATACATCGGCCAGTTTGTTGATTGATGAAGTTGTCAGACCGGCCTGTTTGGCATCAAAAGAAAAAGACTTTTTAATCACGCCCGATGCAATCGCTACTTCCTGATCGACTTCGCGCTGAATAATATTTTCTTTTGCCTTGCCGTCTTCCAAGGTCAACTCAATACGTGTGTTTTCATCGCGGTCAAAACGCAGTGTTTTCAACTCGCCTTTAGCACTAATTTCGAATGCCAGTTCCTTGCCTGGGCCGATTTTCGACATGTCTTTGCGGGCGCCGGGTACTACCATCATTTGGCGCATGGACTTGAGTGGCAGGTCTAATTCTTTGAAAACATGAGTAAGGGTTTGGCCCTTTTTCACCAACACATAATGCCAACCACTACCGGCATCGGCGCTTTGCGGCTCGGTGGCTTTTGGCAAAACCAGCGAAACATTTTCTTCCTGCAGTATTGCCACCGGTTCGCGCATCGCGTTCGCCATGCCAGGTGCAATGGCAATGACCATGGTTCCGACGACGCTGAATACGCCGGCGAGAAACCAATGCTCGTGTGTCCAGCGCGAAAGCGCGCTCTGAATTTTAGAATGAGGCAAAACGAACTCCGTTGGCGAAACCGGCTAAGGCTTAATGAGGGCTAAAGATAACCAAGATGAAAAGCCTGCGTCAAACCCTTGTAATTACTGGATTTTTTGTTCATAAAGGTTTAACTTTAACTTAACTTCGCGAGCTACTTTGATTTCGTGATTCAATCGCCGCTTTAGACGTGGCTCAGAGCCTGAAAATATGACAACCATCGCACAAAGCCTCGCCCTGATTGGGCGCGGGGCGGAAGAAATACTCAAAATCGAAGAACTCGAGGCGCGTTTGAAGCTTGGTCGGCCGTTAAGAATCAAGGCCGGATTCGACCCAACTGCGCCGGATTTGCATATCGGACATACAGTCTTGCTGAACAAAATGCGCCAATTTCAGGATTTGGGTCACACCGTCATTTTCTTGATTGGCGACTTCACCGGCATGATTGGTGACCCGACCGGAAAGAATGTCACTCGTAAACCGTTGACGCGCGAAGACGTGCTCGCGAATGCACAGACCTATGCCGATCAGGTTTTCAAAGTGCTGGATAAAGAAAAAACCGAAGTACGTTTCAATTCGGAATGGTTCGGCAATATGACCGCTGCCGACATGATCAAGCTCGCAGCCCAGCACACGGTTGCTCGCATGCTGGAGCGCGATGATTTCAACAAGCGTTTTACCGGTCAGCAGCCGATTGCCATTCATGAATTTTTATATCCGCTCGTCCAGGGTTACGACTCGGTGGCTTTGAAGGCCGATGTTGAATTGGGCGGTACCGATCAAAAATTTAATTTGCTGATGGGCCGCGCCTTGCAGGAAAACGCTGGGCAGCCGCCGCAGATTGTATTGACAATGCCGTTGCTCGAAGGGCTCGATGGCGTCAATAAAATGGGTAAGTCGCTTGGCAATTATATCGGCATCAATGAGCCCGCCAATGATATTTTCGGCAAGACCATGTCGATCTCCGATACCTTGATGTGGCGGTGGTTCACGCTGTTATCGTTCGAAAAATCCTTGAACGACATTGAGCAGATGAAGCGTGATATTGAAGCAGGTCAAAACCCACGTGATTTCAAAGTGCAGCTAGCGCGTGAACTGGTGGATCGCTTTCATGGCGCAGGTGCGGGTGATGCGGCTATCGCTCATTGGAACGAAGTGATCAAGGGTGGCGCAGTGCCCGCCGATTTGGTCACCCAGGAGTTGCTTGTGCCGGAAGAAGGGATTCGTCTCGGTGCATTATTGCGCGCCGTAGGTTTGGCGCCGTCTGGCGCCGAAGCAAATCGTAAAATTGTCGAGCGTGCAGTGCGTATCGACGGCGTTATTGTTGAAGATCGCGAAATAAGTTTTCACGCAGGGCAAAGCTTGTTGTTGCAGCTTGGCAAACGTGGATTTGCAAAAGTAGATCTCGTTAAAACGTGAGGTCTCGCAATAAAGGCTTTTCAAAAACATTCAATATCAGTTAGTATGAGAACCCCTTTACAGCAAGCAGCTGTTTTTCGGCAGCTTGTTGTGACGCGGTGCGGCATAAAATCGGTTTTCACTATTGACGACCCAGTTTTATGCCCTATAATGTGCGGCTCCCTTGAGCGAAATGCCTCGGGACGGGTTCTTCGGAATCCACGCAAAATGATCTTTGACAGTGTGCGCAGGAAATTTGTGCGGGCGTCTGTAGAGCGGAGTTAAGT
>Ga0209181_10000514_pt1 | contig 71978 bp, 64 predicted proteins | sample MAT05_FD_187208 | JGI IMG/M metagenome (GOLD analysis project Ga0209181, IMG submission 187208) | Freshwater microbial communities from Lake Fryxell liftoff mats and glacier meltwater in Antarctica - MAT-05 (SPAdes) (version 2) | ecosystem: Environmental > Aquatic > Freshwater > Ice > Liftoff... | reverse complement strand
GACATCCGTCTGTTCCCTCATCGCAGCCGAACCGACCGCGACCACCTTGCCGCTGCCGATTGAAAAGGGTGTGCGCGTTGCTGTGCTCGGGGGCACATTGATGGAACGCATGCAGGAGCACGGATGGTTTGAGGGGATGCTTTTTCAGCGCTTCGCGGCGCAGCAGCCGGTCGTGCGGACGCTCGCTTGGCCGGGCGATGAAATCACCATCCAGCCGCGGCCTGAGAATTACGCGGACATGCACACGCAACTCGCGGCCATGAAGGCGGACGTGGTCATCGCGGGCTACGGGTTCAATGAGTCGTTCAAGGGCGCAGCGGGGCTTCCGCGATTCGAGCAGGACCTTCGCGCGTTCATCGCCGGGTTGAGGGAGCATCGCTTCAACGGCAAAATGCCGCCGGGCATCGTGCTCGTCTCGCCCATCGCGCATGAGAACCTCGGCAATCCGAATCTGCCGGACGGACGCGAGAGCGATGAGCGGCTGCGGCTTTACACGGAAGCGATGGAGCGGGTCGCGAAAGACGCGAAGGTCGGCTTTGTGGATCTCTTCACGCCGTCGCGCGGGGCGATGGAGGCGGCTGGGAAAAAGGAGCCGCTGACTTTCAATGGCGTGCATCTTACGGATGCGGGCTACCGGCAGGTCGGCGAGATGCTGTTCCGCGGACTTTTCTCCGAGACGCCGAAGGACGTGCCGCGGACGCTGAAGGCGGCGGTGGAGGACAAGAACCGCCAGTGGCTCCGGCATTACCGTCCGCTCAATGGCTTCTACATCACCGGCGGCCGTGCGAAGCCGTATGGTGTCGTCAATTTCCCCGGCGAGCTGCAGAAGCTCGGGGAGATGGCCGCGAATCGCGACCGGGCGATTTGGGAAATCGGGGAGGGGAAGGCGGCGATGCCGACGGTGGATGACTCGAACACGGTGAAGCTCCCGGAGATTACGGGCGACCGGCCTATCAATGAATGGCTGTCCCCGGCGGATGAGCTGAAGGCGTTCCGCATTGACCCGCGCTTCGAGGTGAACTGCTTCGCGTCGGAGGAGGACTTTCCGGAACTTGCCAAGCCGATCCAGATGCGCTTCGACACCCGCGGGCGGTTGTGGGTCTCGTGCTCGAAGACCTACCCGCAGGTGACGCCCGGCGAGGAGCCGAACGATACGCTGATCATTTTGGAAGACACCAATGGCGACGGGAAGGCTGACAAATGCTCGACGTTTGCGACCGGGCTGCACATCCCGCTGTCGTTCGAATTCGGCGACGGCGGCGTGTATGTCTCCGAGCAGCCGAGCCTCACTTTTCTCAAGGACACGGACGGCGACGGAAAGGCGGACCTGCGGCAGATCGTGATGACCGGCTTTGGCACCGAGGACTCGCATCACGCGTTGCACGACTTCGCGTGGAGCCCGGATGGCGATCTCATTTTCCGCGAGAGCATCTTTCATCATTCGTCGGTCGAGACGCCTTACGGTCCGGTGCGCGCGCAGGACAGCACGTTCTTCCGCTTCCGCCCGGCGACGCAGCGGTTGCTCGCATTCGGCAGCTACTACAGCACGAATCCCTGGGGCATCGTGTTCGACGACTGGGGCTGGCACATCGGCAGTCATCCGGTGTTTGCGAGCGCGGTGCATGCGCTGAACCCGCCGTTCCCGGCGCAGCACGTGCCGGCGGGGAATTTCTTCCCGGCGTACAGCGGCACCTGCGGGCAGGAGTTTTTCACGGGGCGGCATTTTCCCGCGGAGCTGCAGGACTGTTTCGCGCGCGTGCGGTACAAGCCGACGAACAGTGTGGAGATCATGCGCTGGGAGGAAAAGGATACGCACTTCGAGGAGAAACTCGTCGGCCACGTCTGGGAGAGTGCGAATCTTTCCTTCATCCCGACCGACGTGCGCTGCGGTCCGCGCGGCGACATGTATGTGTGCGACTGGTACAATCCGGTGAAGGGTCACATGCAGTATTCGCTGCGCGACACGCGCCGCGACAAGAAGAGCGGCCGCATCTGGCGCATCACCGCGAAGGGCCGTCCGCTGCTCGATGCGCCGACGATCGCCGGTGCGCCGCTGCCCGCGCTGCTCGAGCTTTTGAAGAGTAACGAGCCGCGCACGCGCTACCTCGCGAAGATGGAACTGCGCGGGCAGCCGCGCGATGAAGTGCGGAATGCGCTCGACGCGTGGTGGCCGAAACTCGACGGGAGCGATCCGCGTCTGCTGCATCATCAGACCGAGGCGCTGTGGACGTATCGCGGGCTCGGTTTCACGAATGTGGATCTGCTGCTGAAGCTGCTGCGCTCGAAGGACCATCAGGCCCGTGCGGCTGCGACGCGCGAGCTGCGCTGGGCAAATGCGTTGCTCGCCGGACCGTCGGGACACGATTTGCTCAAGGTGACGGGGCGGGATGGAAAGGAGTCACTCATCTGCACGTCCACGGAACCGCGGGCGCTCGACCTCCTGCGCGAATGCGCGAACGACGAAAGCGGACTCGTGCGGCTCGAAGCGGCGATTGCGGCGAGCTACTTCCAGAGCCGCGACGCCGCGGGGGTCGCGCTCGATTTGCTGAAGCGGCCGATGGACCCGTATCTCACCTTTGCGCTGCGCAGCGCGCTCGATTCGCTGAAGCCGGTGTGGGAGGCCGACGTGAAATTTGCCGCCGGGCCGCAGCTTGTAAAATTTCTCGCCGCCAGCACGCCGCAGAAGCGCAAACCGGGCAGCAGGGGCGTGGACCCGTTCGACAAACTCAAACCGCAGGTCGTCCAGATGTCCACCGTGCATGAGCGGATGCAGTTCACGATCACCGAGTTCAAGGTGAAGGCTGGTGCGCCGGTGAAGCTCATCCTGGAGAACCCCGACGCCACACCGCACAATCTCCTCATCGTGAAGCCCGGCTCCGAGGACGAAATCGGCATGGCTGCTAACCAGATGGCCACCATTCCCGGGGCATTTGAGAAAATGGATTTCGTCCCGAAGTCCGACAAGATCCTGCAAGCGACGAAAATGCTGAAGCAGGGTGAGTCCGACACGCTGCGTTTCCATGCGCCAAAGGAGCCCGGCACGTATCCCTACATCTGTTCATTCCCCGGCCACTACCTCGTGATGCGTGGGACGATGAACGTCGAGTGACATCATTTTCCGCCTCCGCTCGGGCCTGGCTGCTCTCATTGCAAAGTCCCTGCGCCTGCCGGTCGGAGGAGACTTGGAGGAAGCGGAGATTGGGAGCAGAGGCGGTGCAGCGCCTTCTCCTCTCCTCCAAGTCTCAGAGCGACCGGGGCGCGTGGAATGGGTGGACACCGGGCTCTCGACCCGCGGGTCTATTTCGCAGCGAGCGCCCGATCCAGCAGGTCTGTGACGGCGGCCAGCTTGTACGGCTTCACGAGCGTTTCTTGGATTCCGAGGGCCTGCAGGCTCGGACGCTTGTCGCTGTCAACCTCGCCGGTGACCGCGACCACTTTGATGCCCGCCGTCGCCGGATCTGCCCGCAAGGCGCGGAGCACCTGCTCGCCGTTCATGTCCGGCAGGTTCAGGTCGAGGAGGATCAAGTCGGGCAGCCGTTCGCGAGCGAGAGCGATGCCGGTGTTTCCTTGGGTCGCGGAGAAGATCGCGATGTCCCGCCGCGGTTTGAGGAATCGTTCGAGCAGCGCATAGTTCATGACCTCATCCTCGATATAGAGGACCTGGAGGATCTTCTTTCCCGGCGAGGCCGGTGTAATCTCGATGTCGGGCGGGGCGGGAATCGCCGGGCGCGCAGGCGCTGGAGCGAGATCGACAGCGGGAACCTCGACCCAGAAGGTGCTGCCCAGACCGACGGTGCTGGCCACGCCGATGCGTCCACCAAGGCCGCTGACGAGCCGCTGGCAAAGTACGAGGCCGAGGCCCGTTCCGCCTTCGGTCCCGCCTTCGCGCGTTCCCAGTCGTTCGAAGGGGACGAACAGCCGGTCGAGCTTCTCTTGCGAGATTCCCACGCCGGTATCGGTGACGCTGATGCGCCACATCGAAGGAGTCATCCGCGCGACGGCGAGGGTGATGCTGCCGCCGTCGATGTTGTACTTCACGCCGTTGGAGATGAGATTCTGGAGCACCTGCTTGAGGCGTTCGCGGTCGGTCGAGGCAAACAGCTCGTCACCGGGGGACTCGGCGATGCGGATGATGATCTTGCGCTTCGAGGCCGCCGCCGTGGAGAGGTTCGCAACCTCGCGCAAGAGTTCAGCGATCTCGATGCTCTCCACATTGAACTGGATGCGACCGGCGTCGAGCCGGGCGATGTCGAGGACTTCGTTGATCAGATTGAGGAGGTTGCGACCGGCGCGGGAGATGTGCGTGATGCTTTCGCTCTGCTTCTCGGTGTGTTCCTCCATCTCGAGCAACTGCGTGAAACCGAGAATCGCGTTCAGCGGAGTGCGCAACTCGTGGCTCATGCGCGAAAGGAATTCGCTCTTGGCGCGATTCGCAGTCTCGGCGTCGGCGATCGCCCGGCGGATGCTTTGCTCCGCAGCATGGCGATCGATGGCCGCGGTGATGACGTTCGCGATGGATTGGAGAAAGCTGACGTCGTCGCGCGAGTACTCCCGGCGTTTGAGCGAGAAGGCGGCGAGCACGCCGAGCGGATGTTCGCCGACCTTGATGCACACGGTGAGGCCGCTGCTGAGCCCGGCGGACTTGACGGGCTCGGAGCATTGAAAGCGGGTCTCGCTGGCAAGGTCGGAGGACACCACCGGTTCGCCGACTTGCACGGTGTAGCCGCTTTGTGAAAGGCGACCGCCAGCGAATCCGTCCGTGCAGCCCTGCACCGTCCATCCGATCTCGGCGAGCACCTTGAAGACGCTCTCGTTCTCGTCGTATTGAAGGACTGAAGCGCAGTCGGCGGGCAGCATCTCCTGCACGGTGCCGACGGCGTCGAGCATCAGTTCGGCGAGCGGCTGGCCTGCGAGCGCGCGCTGTCCGAGGCGGGCGACCGTCGCCTGGCGGAGCGCGCTGTTCTTCAACTCGATGTTTGCCCGTGCCAGCTCGCTGGTGCGCTCGATGACCCGCTGCTCGAGCTGCTCTTTTGCGAGCTGGATGGACCGCTCGGCCAGCTTCTCCTTGGTGACGTCGGTGAGGAAGCCCACCATCCGCCCGATCTGCCCGTTGCGATCCAGGAAGAAACAGCCGTGCGCGCGGACGAATGCCTCGGTGGCGTCCCGCCGGGTGATGCGGAAGGAATTCTCGAAAGGTTCCCGCCTGAGTTTGGCAACCTCCAGGCGCGTGTCGAACGCCGCGAGATCTTCCGGGTGAATCAGTTGCCGCAGACGGGCGATGCCCCCGTGCATTTCATCGCCGCAGTAGCCGACCAGTTGCTCCAGTTCATCCCCGTAGGTGACGGTGCCGGACACGGTGTCCCAGTCGAAGACCACCTGACCGCTCGCGCGAATTGCGGCGTTGTAACGGTTTGCCCACTCAATGCGCTCGAGTTCCTTGCACTTCCGCTCGGAGATGTCCCGGCAGATGGTCGAGATGAATTCGACCTCGCCCCTCCGGCCGACGTGCGCGAGCACGACTTGCAGGACGGGATATTCTTCCCCCTCCGCGGATCGCAATGCGGTCTCGCCAGACCACGAGCCGTTCCTCAGCGCGGCGGGAATTCCCTCCTGCACGAGAATCTCGTAGGCCCACTCCGGATGGATTTCTCGCAGCCAGTGTCCGGCAAGATTTGCGTCCTCATCGAGGGAGAGCACCTGCCGTCCGGCGGCGTTCAGGTAAGACAGTTCGCCGAACCGATCCATCATCGCGATCACGTCGGTCGTCGCCTCGATGATGCGGGCAAAGCGGGACTGCGGTTGTTCTGAACAACCGTCATCGACGGAACCGCGAAGAATGGTGGTTTCGGGCATTGGGCTGACCGGCAAGAAGCGGCCAAGGCCTTCTCGGGTAAGCGAGTTGAGTGCCAGCTTCGGTGCTCGTATCGGGAAAGGCGGGGCGTGTTCAATGGGAGTCCAAAGCCTGGTAGCCGGCCAAAGCTGAGCGGCGCGTGAGTGCTGCGAGGCTTTGGACTGCGGCGGCTCGACGCCGCGTTGGCTTTGTGGAGGAGCGATGGGCGAAATCGCGGAATGCGCCGGGCGGACGCAAGGCGCGGCTTTGCTTTGCGGGGCAACGGTGAATTTGCACGTCGGACCCGAGGCGAAGGGAAAAGCGGCGTCAAGCCGCGCGCAGTCCAAAGGCAGGCGCCACGCCCGGTGCCACCATTTGGCTCATCCAATGGACTCACTTTCAATCACACCCCGGAAAGGCGGGGCTATCCGGTGGTGACTTTTCCCTGAACTTCCGTCTCGTTATGGCAATGGCGATTCAACCATGAGTTTGGAGGACAACTTGCGTGACTGGCTGGCGACGGATCTCGCCGAGATCGCCAGGTCGTTCATGCCCTTCGGCAAGTACGGCCCGGGGCACTACCCGCCCTCCGGTGTCCCGCTGTATGATTTGCCCATCGAGTATTTGTGCTGGTTTGCCAAGAAAGGCTGGCCCAAGGGCCGCATCGGCGAGCTGCTCCGAATCCTGCACCAACTGAAGACCGACGGCTGCGACGAGGTCTTCGATCGATTCCGGACGGCAAGGGGAGGGCGGACTTCGCTACGGGAGCGGCACCGATGAGCAAGCGGGGGCCGACGCGCGAGAATTTCCGCTTCGCGGCACACTTGCCTTTAAGCTAACCGGCACGGAAGGGTCATAGTTCGTGTCACAAACCGACTTCATGAATCGCATCCAACCCGCCCTGCAAGACCGCCTGCGGGGGAACCGATCATCCCGCACCCGCCCGGTAGGTTCGTCTTTGGAATGAGAAGCTCCTCCCGTTCTCCGAACGTCTGGTCCTCCCGGCTGTTCATCTTCGTCGCGGCGTCTGCGGTCGTCGGCGGTTCCATCCTGGGATGTTCCAGGTCTCATTACCGGAAGAGCGCGGACCGCGAAGTGCAGCACCTGCTGAATGAAAAGGCCGCGGACCCGCGCTGGCCGCTCGCCCTTCCCACGATCGACCCGCTGCCGGCTTCGCGGATGTTCATCCCCGGCAATCCGGATCATCCGCTGATTCCGACGGACGACCCGATCTCGCACCTGCTCATGGAACGCGTGGACGGCAAGCGCGGCGTAGCCCGGGCCGGGACTCCGACCGAGGCGGACGCGCCGCGTAATATAGAGTGGCTCCCGGCGATGCCGCGGGACAGGGATGGGCAGGTGGTGCTCGACCTCGGGACTGCGGTGGCGATTGGACTGAAGAACTCACGATCCTTCCAGACGGAACGCGAGGATCTTTACCTGTCCGCGCTCGATGTGACGTTCGAGAGGTTCCGATTCGACGCGCAGTACACGCTCGGGGGAGGGGGAAGATTCGGGGCCACGGGGCCGATTCGCGGCCGGACCAGGAGAGCCACGCAGGACGTGACGGCGATCACCGATGGGAGCGTGCGCTGGCTCTCGGCGAGCGGCGGGGAACTCCTCACCAGCTTCGCCAACACGCTCGTCTGGAACTTCAATGGCTCGACGACGGAGACCGCGGGTTCCCTGCTGAATTTCAGCCTCGTCCAACCCCTGCTCCGTCTCGGCGGACGCAAGGTCGTGCTCGAACGGCTGACGCAGTCGGAGCGCACGCTGCTCGCGAACGTGCGGCAGATGGAGCAATTTCAAAAGGGCTACTACATCCGCCTGAGCGCCGGCCGGAACGCTGGCGAGGGCCCCTCCCGGGGTGGCCCGGTCGGTGCAGCGGGCCTCGGCTTGCTCGCCGGGACGCCGTCGGGGACCGTCGGGGCACCCCGCGCCGATGGCCTCATGGGACTGCTGGAGGAGGAGCAGCGGATCATCAATCTCGAAGGCAACCTGGCGCGGTTGCGCGAGAGCCTCGATCAACTCCAGGCCGCGTTCGACGCCGGGCGTGTCCCGAGCCGCCTCCAGGTGGACCAGGCGAGGCAGGCGTTGTACAGCGGCCAGAGTTCCCTGCTGTCCACACTCGCCGCGTATCAGACACGGCTCGACAATTATAAAATCGACCTCGGTCTGCCGCCGGAAACCACGGTCGTCGTCCGCGATCCGCTCCTCAATCGCCTCGCCCTGACTGACAAGACGACCACCGAGATCAGCCGGCAGCTCAGCGATGAGCTTGCGCGGATTCGCAACCGGGATGGCATCAAGAGCAAGGACGACCTGCTCGAGCGGCTGGATCGAATTCTGGGGTTGAAGGCTCCTTTCACCGGTCAACTCGCCAAAGTTCAGGTCGATCTGGGTCGGATGCGGGAGAACCTGCCCGTGCGTCAGACGCAATTGCGCCGCCTCCGGGAAAGGGCGGATCTGAGCACGCTCAGCATCGGTCCCGATCAATTCGATCCCGGCAGGCTCGCCACCAAAATCGAACTCCTCGGCAACCGTTGCCAGACGATGACCAAGGACATCGCCGATGCGTTTGCCGCGCTGAAGACTTATGAAATCGAGATGGCAGGCATGGACCTCGAAGCCGCCCGATCGAGGTTGGTCGAATTGTCGTCCAGACTCTCGGGACTGATGCTTGCGCTGTCGCTGGACCAGACGGCCATTCGCCTCGAAACACTCGCGCTGCCGCCGATTGCGATTGGCGCGGGGGAGGCGCTCGGCATCGCCAGGGACCACCGGCTGGACTGGATGAATGCGCGTGCCCGGCTGGTGGACAGTTGGCGCCAGGTGGACGTGCGGGCCAATCCGCTCCTGAGCGGCCTCAGCCTGACTGCGGCTGGCGACATGGGTTCGATCCGGGACAATCTCGCGCGGCTCGACGCCCGCAACGGCAACCTCCGTCTCGGGCTGCGTTTCGACAGCCCGCTGTCGCTGCTTGCCGAGCGCAATGACTACCGCGAGGCACTCATCGAATATCAGCGGGCCCGCCGCGGTCTCGATGAATTCGAGGATCGCGTGAGCCTCAGCCTGCGCAACACGTTGCGAATCGTGGACCTGAGCCAGATCAATTTCGAACTCCGGCGCGAGGCGGTCCAGATCGCCATCTCCCAGGTGGATCTCGCGCGGCTCCGCCTCGACGAGCCGCCGCGACCGGGCGTGCAGGCGCAGTTTGGCGCCACCACGGCGAGAGATCTCGTTTCCGCACTCAGCGATCTCCTGAGCGCGCAGAATGATTTCCTCGGCGTGTGGGTGAGCTACGAAGTCCTGCGCATGCTGCTGGATTTCGAACTCGGCACCATGCAGCTCAACCACGACGGCAGGTGGCTCGACCCGGGACCGATGAACGCGGAGGCGATTCGGAAAAGGCTCGCCTCATGGACGATCGTCGAGAACGGAAAGCCCAAGATAGGCACCGTCGCGAGGTTGAACAGGTAACCCGATGGCCACCCAAAAGTCTTCGTTCCCGATATGCACGACATGTTGAAATCCGCGCCGGCCTCCTCCGACGCCTCGAACCCCGCATTTCTCGACCGCGATGTCCCGGTGGGAAAAGGGGGCCTGCCGGCTTGGCGGAACACCAGAACGGTGAGAATCGCGGTCGTCATCGCAGCCTTCCTGGCCGTCGCCAGTCCATGGCTCTTCAAGAAAGGCCAGAAGGTCCAGACTTGGGGAGCGGATCAGCCCCCGCCGGTCACCGCGCCGGTCAAGACCGGGCCGTTCCTCCAGGAAGTCGTCGAGCGCGGTGAGGTCGAGAGTTCGAGCAACGTCGAATTGCGCTGCCAGGTCCAGCAGGGCCGGGTCGGAACCGGAACCGCGATCATCCAGATCGTCCCCGAAGGCATCTACGCGAACAAGGGCGACTTTCTCGTCAAGCTGGACGACTCGGCTCTGAAAGCCGATCTCGTCATGCAGCAGATCGCATGCAACACGAGCCGCGCTGCGGTGGCCGAATCCAAGGCCGAAGTCGAGTCGGCCAAGCTCGCGTTGAAGGAATACGAGTCCGGCACGTTCCGGCAGGAGGAGCAGACGCTGGAAAGCGAGGAGTTCGTCGCCAAGGAGAACCTCCGCCGGGCGGAGGAATATCTGCGTTTCAGCGAAAAGCTGTCGGCGCGCGGCTATGTCACCGTCGTGCAACTCGAGGCGGATCGATTCTCCGTGGAAAAATCCCGCAAGGAACTCGCGAGTGCGCAGACGAAGATCGAAATCCTGCACCGGCTGACCAAGCAGCGTACCCTCAACAAGCTGACGGCCGACGTCGGCACCGCCGAGGCGCGCCTCCAGTCCCGCGAGAACAGCTTCGCCCTGGACAATGAAAAGCTGGCACAGATCCAGGCTCAGATCGAAAGGTGCGTCATCACCGCGCCCACCTCCGGTCAGGTTGTCTATGGCAAGGAAACCCGCAATGAGACGGGCGAGCCCAGCATCGCCGAGGGCAAGCTGGTCCGCGAGCGCCAGATCATCATCCGCCTGCCCGATCCGAAACGGATGAAAGTGATGGCGCGCATCAACGAATCGCGGATCGACCGCGTGAAAGTCGGGATGCGTGCGAAGGTGAAAGTGGACGCCTTTCCCGAGGTGGAGATGGTCGGCAGCGTGCGCGATGTCAGCGAGTATCCTCTGCCGGGGCTGAGCAGTTATTCGACGATCAAGGAATACGCCGCCGAGATCGAGATTCACGAACCCATGGAGGGGTTGCGCGTCGGCATGACGGCCCGCGTCTCCATCGAAGTGGAGAAGCTCGACAGCGCCTTGCAGGTTCCGCTGCCGGCCGTGTTTCAGCGCGATGGCCGCTTCTTCTGCATCGCCGCCCTCGATGGCAACCGCATTGATGCCCGCGAGATTTCCGTCGGGCTTTCCAACGACATGTCCGTCATTGTCGAACGCGGCCTGAGCGCCGGCGACAACGTCGTGCTGGCACCGCAGAACTACGAGGAATTCGTCGTGCTGCCAGCGGGGGAAGCGAAGGCCAGGGCCAGGACCAAGGCCAGGAGCCCCGGGCAATTGGCAGTGAAAGCGGCCCTGCCAGATTCTCCGGAGCCGGGGGAGAAGGTAAAGAAGCAGAAGAGCGGTGCCAATTCCAAGGCGGAGCGGCCGCCCGCGAAGCCATAAGCGCCCTCGAAACACCTGCCGGGGTGAAGCTGGCGATTCAGCTTCAGGATCTGCGCAAGGCCTATGTGATCGGGGAAGGCGAGGTCCCTGTCCTGAAGGGGATCAACTTGGAAGTTCCCGAGGGCGATTATGTCGCAATCATGGGGCCTTCGGGTTCGGGCAAGAGCACGCTGCTGAATCTGCTCGGCTGCCTCGACAAGCCGACGGGCGGACACTTCCACCTCGGCGAAGACGACGTGGCGCAACTGGACGATGACAGCCTCGCGCGCATCCGTGCTTCGCGAATCGGCTTCGTCTTCCAGAGCTATAATCTCATCCCGCAATTGACCGTCCTCGAGAACATCGAGGCACCGCTCTACTATCAGGGCAATGCGACGCCCGAGGCCCGCGAACGCTGCCGTAAACTCGCCGAACTCGTCGGCCTCGGAGATCGCCTCGACCATCGCCCGTTCGAACTTTCCGGTGGTCAGCAGCAGCGCGCCGGCATCGCGCGCAGTCTGGTCAACGATCCGAAATACATCCTCGCGGACGAGCCGACCGGGAATCTGGACTCGGTCACGACCGCTGAGATTTTGGCGGTGCTCAGCCGCCTCAACGAAGAAGGCAAGACCATCATCCTCGTCACGCACGAGGACGAAGTCGCGCGCCAGGCGAAGCGCATCGTCCGCCTCCGGGATGGCGTGATCCAATCCGACACGCGGACATCCGAGATCACGCACCGTCCGGCAGCGGGCGCGGAGTCGTCGGTTCCGCCGGCCCGGCTGACGTCGATGGCGCATTACGCAGCCTCGTTCCGCCTGCTCTGGCGGACTGTCCAGCTCGGCGTGAAGAGCCTTTTCGTCCATCCGTTGCGGTCGATGCTCACCATCCTCGGCATCTTCATCGGCGTCGCGAGCGTCATCTGGCTGCTCGCGATCGGCGAAGGCATCGGCGCGAAAGCCCAGCAGCAGATCGCCGAACTGGGGGCGAACAATATCATCATCACCACCACCGTCCCCTCCGCCCAGCAGAACACGCGTGGCAGAGTGCGCTTCTATGGCGTGACGCGGAACGACTACGAAAACCTCGCCGCCACCGTGCCGAGCATCTCCCAGGTCGTGCCCGTCCGCGAATATGAGCGCCGGGAATTCGCCTACAGCACGAATCGCTACGTCGGGCGGCTTATCGGCACGACACAGGGATATCTCGAAATGAACCGCCTCGAAATCGGTCGCGGCCATTTCCTCACCGACACCGATCTGGAGGAGCGGGCCAAGGTCTGCGTGCTGTCCGCCGATGCCGCCGCCGCACTTTTCGGCTACGAGGATCCGATCGGGCGTTCGATCCACATCAGCGCCGACTACTACCGCGTCGTCGGTGTGCTGAAGCCGCGCAAGGCCGACTCGGCCATCCCCGGCGCGCGGGAGGGGCAGGACTTCACGCGCGACGTGTATGTTCCGATCACCACCTACTGGGCCATCATCTACGATTTCTACGGCAAGACCGAGAGCGGCGTCCCCATCGTCTCACGCGCGACGATTTCGGTCGCCGACAAGGATCAGGTGCTCGACACCGCCGAGATCGTCCGGCACAGCCTCGCGCGCACCCACGAACGCGACGACTACGCCATCACCGTCCCGCTCGAACTGCTCGAACAGGCGCGCAACACGCGGCTCATGTTCATCGCGATGATGGGCATGGTCGCCGCGATCTCACTCGTCGTCGGCGGCATCGGCATCATGAACATCATGCTCGCCACCGTCACGGAGCGGACGCGTGAAATTGGCATCCGCCGCGCCATCGGCGCGTGTCGTCGCGACATCACACGGCAGTTCCTCGTCGAGACTGTCGTGCTTTCAATCGCCGGCGGTATCACCGGCATCATCGGCGGCCTCGCATGTACGCCGATCCTCGCGGTGACCATGAGCTTCCTGACTTCGACATTCCCGCGGGCGATCGCCGCGCTGCCCGAGACCGTGCGGACGATGACGCCATTGATCGTCCCGTGGTCATTGCCGCTAGCCTTCGGCATTTCCGTCTTCGTCGGCATCGTCTTCGGCCTGTACCCGGCGCGAAAGGCGGCCGCGATGAATCCGATCGAGGCCCTTCGCCACGTCACCTAGTCCGGTCGCGATCGGCTGGGGCGAGAGGCCGCTTCCAGATCGGCACGTCCTGCTTCATCCGATCGATCAGCGCGCCGCAGAATGCGAGTGCCGGCCCGCGGTGTGCGGCTTCCACTCGGACGTAGAGCGATGCCTCGCCGACTGGCACATTTCCCAACCGATGAATCAGCAGCACTCGGTAAACGGAATGGAGCGCGGATAATTCCACACAGATCCGCCCGAACTCCCGCCGCGCCATCGGCTCGTAGGTCTCGTAGGACAACCCGGTGATCCGGGCGTCACCTTCCTGCTCGCGGACGATCCCGGAAAACTCGACCACCGCACCGACTTCCCGCGCGGGCGGCACCGTTCCCGAAATGACAATCGGTGCATCGGTAAAAATGAATTCGCAGTCCATGGCTTATCCTCCGCTGACTGGTGGAATCAGCGCCACCTCCTGCGCGAGCGCGCCGACGGCATCGTCCCACGAACAGTATTCGCAATCCACGGCCACGCGAATCGCGTCGGGTGAAAAACCGGGAGCGATGCGCTCCATGATCTCCCTGGGTGTCTCGCCCGGCCCGCATTCCACGATCATATCCCTCCAGCCCAGGAGGTCTGCCGTCCGGGCAAAGGCGAGGAACTTCACGTGAATCATGCGGCGTCGATACAAGGTCAGCCGCCATTGTGCAAGGCACTGCCCGCCTTGGCTCAGGTGGGGGCGTGATTCAATGGGAGTCCAAAGGCTGCTTGCCGGGCTAAGCCGAGCAGCGCGTGAGTGCCGCGAGGCTTTGGACTGCGGGGGCTTGACCCCGCGTTAGTTTTGCGGAGGAGCGATGGGCGAAATCGCGGAATGCGCCGGGCGGACAAAAGGCGCTGCGTTGCTTTGCGGGCAACCGTGACTTTGAGCGTCAGTCCCGTGGCGAATGGAAAAGCGGCGTCAAGCCGCGCGCAGACCAAAGGCTGGCGCCACGCTCGGACTCCATTTCGCTCCTCCTCTGGACTCACTTTCAGCCGCAAGGCACCGCCCGCCTTTTGCAGTCGCACCAAGCGCCAATCCGCGTAACAACCTGTCCCGCGAACCATGCTGAGTCTTTCCGATGCCCGCTCCCTCATCGCGCAATGCGTCCACGTTCTTGCGCCGGAACGCGTCCCTCTCGCGGACGCGCGCGGTCGCGTGCTGCGCGAGGCGCTGGTCGCTGGCGAGGACATGCCGGCGTTCGATCGCTCGGCGATGGATGGCTACGCCGTGAATCGGGACGATCCGTCCGCGGCATTCCGGATCGTTGCGGAGATTCCTGCGGGGTCGATGTCCGAACGCAAGATCGGGGCAGGGGAATGCGCGCGCGTTTTCACGGGTGCCGCGATTCCGCCGGGCGCGAACCGGGTGGTCGTCCAGGAATGCGCGCACCGGCTGGGCGACACCGTCACATTTTCTGCACGCAGTGGCGGCAGCAACATCCGCGTCCGTGGCGAGGACGCACGCGAAGGCAGCGTGCTCATCGAAAGGGGCACCATCCTCGGCCCGATTGAACTCTCGCTGTGTGCGCAGCTCGGTGTAGTCAATCCTCTCGTCTCGCCGCCTCCACGGGCATTCCACGTCGTCTCGGGCAGCGAACTCATCTCCCCGGAAGCTGCGGCGCAACCCGGGCAGATCCGGGACAGCAACTCCATCCTCACCAGCGCACTCGTCGCCGAGGCTGGCGCGGAACTCGTCGCGCAGCAGCGGACCGGCGACGACCTCGATGCGTTGCTCGCGCTTCTGCGCGGGATTCCGGCGACGGCATGGGACATCCTGCTGCTCTCCGGCGGTGCCGGGCCCGGCGATCACGATCTCGGCGCAAAGGCGCTGAGCGATCTCGGCTTCAGCATCCAGTTCCAGCAACTGAATCTCCGTCCCGGCAAGCCGCTCATCTTCGCGACGCGCGGACGCCAGATTGCGTTCGTCATCCCCGGCAATCCGCTCGCGCACTTTGTCTGCTGGCATGTGGTGATCGACTCCGCGCTCCAGATGCTGACCCGGGGATGCATGGAGTTCGCGCTCGTGAATGCGACACTCGGCGGCGGGCAGCCGCTGTCTGGCAATGCACGGGAGACGTGGTGGCCGGCGCGTCTTTCATGGGAGAGCGATGCCCCATTGATTCTCCCGCTGAAGTGGCAGAGTTCCGGCGACCTCACCGGACTTGCCGGTGTGGACGCGCTGATCTGTGTGCCCTCCAATTCTCCCGCGATTGCGCCCGGTGAAATGATCGCAGCCCGTTTGCTCAACAGAATCTCCGGATAACCCTCGAAACGGTGATGGGATGTCCACGTAAGACGCGAACGGACACGGAAAGAAGAAGCTTTGAGAGCAGTGCGATTCACCAATGGCGTGAGTCGCCGTGGCGGCGACAGCCTCTGGCTTCCGTGCCTTTCCGTGCCTTCCGCGGACCTCCATTCCCATCTTATTGGATAACTCAGGCTCGCCTTCGCCCTCTCGAAGATCGATCTTTCCACCATGCCACGAATGAAGTTCAGCCACCTCGATCCCGCCGGCGCAGCGCGCATGGTGGATGTCGGCGCGAAGCCCGTGCAGCGTCGCATCGCCAGCGCCGAGGGTGAAGTGCGATGCGCCGCGGCGACGATTCGCGCACTTCGGAAGCAGGCGTTGCCAAAAGGCGACGTGCTCACCGTGGCGAAGATCGCCGCGATCCAGGCCGCGAAACGTTGCGATGCGCTCATCCCGCTCTGCCACTCCCTGCCGCTTGATGCGGTGGACGTCACGTTTCGCGTCATGCCCGCCGCCATCCGCATCTGTGCGACGGCGACCACCAGCGCGAAGACCGGCGTCGAGATGGAAGCCCTGACCGCTGTCGCCGTCGCCGCGCTCACGATTTACGACATGTGCAAGGCCGTGGACAAAGAGATGGTCATCGGCGCGATCCGCGTCACCGCGAAGCGCAAGGAATGAAGATCGCGCGCATCACACTCAGTGACCGCGCCTCCGCCGGGGTGTACGAAGACCGCAGCGGTCCCGCCATCGAGCAGTTCTTCGCGGAGCATGTTCTCGATCCCATCGAGTGGGTGCGGGTGCTCATCCCGGATGAACGTGAGCAGATCGAGTCTGCGCTGCGCTGCGTCTGCGATGTGGAGCGCTGTGCCGTGGCGGTGACGACTGGCGGCACCGGCCCCGCGCCACGCGATGTCACGCCGGAAGCCACGCGCGCGATTCTCGACCGGGAGCTTCCAGGCTTCGGCGAGATCATGCGGGTGCAGTCGTTCGCCAAAGTGCCGACCAGCATCCTGAGTCGATCCACCGCGGGAACGCGTGGCCAGACGCTGGTCATCAATCTTCCGGGTAATCCGCGGGCGATCGGTGAATGTCTCCCGCTCCTGCTGCCCGCCATCGTCGAATGCCTGGACCATCTCGGCCATCCGCGTCCGTCGCTCCGACCCGCGCCGTAAGTCCGAGCCGCAGGTTCGGAGGGCAGTGGCGCAGGCGACTCCTGCGGCAGTCTGTTCCGGCGACTCGCCGGAACATCGGGCGAGTCGCCCGATGAGACCAGGCAGGCGAGTCGCCTGCCCTACTCACTGCCGATGGACTGGAGGCGTCGTCTCCTTACACCCGAAAGCGTGTGAAGCGCGGAGCTAACCGCCAACCTGGGACATCTCCACCTTCGGTTCCCGCGGCGTCAGGTCTGATCGAATCTCCGAGTATCGGTCGGCGCGCCTTGTCCAGACGCCGCGGACTTTCTCCGCGATCTCTTCGTCCGACGCCCCGGACCGCAGCGGCCCGCGCAGCTCGACTCCACGCGAAGCAAAGAGACACGTGTAGAGTGTCCCCTCGGCCGTCAGCCGCGCCCGCGTGCAGTCGCCACAGAACGGACGCGTGACGGAGGCAATCACGCCAATCTCACCGCCCTCCGCCGTCCGGTAACGCAGTGCCGTCTCGCCCGGATAATTTCGCGGAATCGCTGTCAGCGCGACCTGCTCTTGCAGCCGCGCGATGATTTCCGCGGCGGGAACGACATCGTTCATCCGCCAGCCGTTGCTGTTTCCCACGTCCATGAATTCGATGAAACGGAGGATGAACTCCGCGCCACGGAAGCGCCGCGCCATGTCTGCGACCTCCGTGTCATTCACGCCGCGCTTCACCACCATGTTGATCTTGATCGGCGAAAACCCCGCAGCGCGCGCCGCATCCAGTCCCGCCAGCACCCGGCTCAGGGGAAAATTCACATCATTCATCGCCGCAAATGTCGTGTCGCGGATCGAATCAACGCTCACCGTCAGCCTGCGCAACCCCGCATGCCGCAGCGCGCCCGCCTTTTCAACGAGCAGCGAGCCATTGGTCGTGAGGGTCAGATCCCGGATGCCTTCGATCGCGGCGAGTTGCTCGATCAATCGCTCGATGTCCCGCCGCAGCAACGGTTCGCCGCCAGTCAGCCGGATCTTCTCCACGCCGAGGCCGACGAATATCCGGCTGATCCGTGCCAGTTCCTCGAAGGTGAGGAGGCGATCCTTCGGCAGGAAATCGTAACCGCGACCGAAGAACTCCTTTGGCATGCAATAGCCACAGCGAAAATTGCACCGGTCCGTGACGGACAGGCGCAGATCTCGCAGAGGTCGCTGAAGTTCATCGAGCATTGCCGCACACGATAGTCTATCCGGCATGGCCCGCACGAAAATATGGCATCATGCAGCGCGGACGGGTGTGATTGAAAGTGAGTCCAGTCGATGAGCGAAACGGTGGCGCCGAGCTTGGCGCCCGGCTTTGGACTGCGCGCGGCTTGACGCCGCTTTTCCCTCGCTCCGGGTCCGACGCGCAAAGTCACCGTTGCCTCGCAAAGCAACCCAGCGCCTTGCGTCCGCGCGGCGCATTCCGCGATTCCGTCCATCTGTCCTCCGCAAAGCCAAAGCGGGGTCGAGCCTCCGCACTCCAAAGCCTCGCGGCACTCATGCGCCGCTCGGCTTTGGCCGGCAACCAGCCTTTCGACTCACATCGAATCACGGCCAGCGCGGACGTGCGATGCCGTGGCGCACCTTGAATCCCGGCAGCAAGTCCAGACGCCGCCAAGCCGGCCGGAGGCGCGGTGGTCCGTGGGGCGTCATTGAATCCCGGTCCACAAAAGCCCCTCTCTGTGTTCATCGTGCCTCTGTGGTTTGCAAAAATCCGTCGGGCTCGGCGTGGCGAACGAGTGCGGCAGAGCGACAGGATCAAAGCATTCCTTTGCAACCCATGCCCGTCGCCGTCACGGAGGACCGTTCTCAAACCGCAGAGGAACGATGGACACAGAGAAATGCAGATACTTCCTGCTGCGTGTCCTGAATCTGCGCTCCCAGTGCTCTTTGGAACGCCTTTCAATCGCACCCTGGCCCGCGCTCCGGATCTGGTCTGCATTGAATCACACGCGACACAAGGCGGCGGCTGCCGGCACGCTATTTCGCCACCGTCTCGATGAGCTGGTTCTTCACCGGCTTCACCGTGGCTTTGTGCCTCTCCACGGCGGCTTTGATCATTGCGATCACGTCGGGATGATCCGCACCGCACTCGAAGGACTCGCCGGGATCGGCCTTAAGATTGAAGAGCAGCGGTGTCTCGTGCGTCTCGGGCTTCGGCGCGCCGTATGCGGGCTGCGTGATGAAGTGGGCTTTCCACGATCCGAGCCGCGCGGCGAACAGCTCCGTGCCCCGGTAGTAGCAGAAGACTTCGCGCTCCGGGCGAAGGATGCTCGTGCTCCCGGCTTTTGCTCCACCCGTCTGCGACCGTGCGGATGTCTCCGCTTTGATGAGCCCGGGTCCGTCCGAATCCAGTAGCAGATGTGCGATGTCCACACCGTCCATGGCGCGATCCTTCGGCACTTCCGCTCCGGCGAACTTCGCAATCGTGGGCAGCAAGTCCATTGAGGTCGCGACTTCGTGGCAGACTGTTCCCGCGGGGATTTTTCCCGGCCACCATGCCAGTCCGGGCACACGCATTCCACCCTCCCACGTCGAGCCTTTGCCGTCGCGCAGCAGGCCGGCGCTGCCGCCCGCGAGGCCGCGGATGAGCCACGGACCGTTGTCGCTGGTGAAGAAGACGAATGTGTTTTTGTCCAGTCCCTCGGCGACGAGTGTGTTGAGAATGGTGCCGACGGCCCAGTCGAGTTCGGTGACTACGTCGCCGTAGCGTCCACGCGAGGTCGTGCCTTTGAACGTCCCCGATGCGAAGAGCGGCGTGTGCGGGAAGGTGGACGCGAAGTAGAGGAAGAACGGCTCGCTCTTGTGGCCCTTGATGAACTTCACCGACTGCTCCGCGTAGCGCCGCGTGAGCTGCGTCTGGTCGGCGGGTTGCTCGATGAGCTTCTCGCCGTCGAACAGCGGCGCCTCCCACCACTTTGGATCCGGGTCTTCCTTGTTGTCCTCGCCCTTGGGCCGGGGGCCGGTCGGGTTCATGTCGTTCGAGTGCGGCAGGCCGAAGTAGGAATCAAAGCCGTGCTTCATCGGGTGCGCCGCCGGATTGTTCATCCAATTGCCGAGGTGCCACTTTCCCAGTGCGCCCGTCGCGTAGCCCTGTTTCTTCAGCAGGGAGGCGATGGTGATTTCCTCATCCGGCAGATAGCCCATGCTCTCGCGCCGCAGCACGCGAAATTGATTATGCGCCATCCCGCTCCGGATCGGATACCGCCCGGTGAGCAGCGCCGCGCGACTCGGCGTGCAGACCTCCGCCGCGACGTAGAAATCCGTGAAGCGCACGCCCTCCGCCGCCATGCGATCGAGGTTCGGCGTGCGGATGCTCGGGTGCCCGTAGCAGCCGAGATCGCCGTAGCCGAGGTCGTCGGCGAAGATGACGACGAAGTTCGGCCTGTCCGCGGCGAATGCGGCGGACGCGGCGAGCAGGAGGAGAAGGACCGTGCGGAAGGTGGGAGCGGGGCTCATGGAGGGAGTGGTGTAGGAGGACAACCGGGCGTCGAGCCAAGCGAGCGCCAGGATTCGTGGCACCGCCAGCGAACGAAGCGGACGAACTGACGCGGCTCTGTCTTGTGCCGGGGTTTGGCAGGCGCAGCCAGGCCGTGCGGGCAGTGCTGTTCACCCGCCGGCAGATCACCAGCTTTCGATGCGCTTCGGCCCGCGCCCGGTGTCCCGCGCGATCAATTCTTGCGACCCGGAACCGGCTTCGGTTTCTCCTTCTTGGGTTTCTTGACTTCCTTTTTGTGACTGTTGTTGCCTTTGGCCATGGTGTGTTTGCGGTTTTGGTTGGTTTGCTCGCGTCGTCGTGACCGAACTCGGGAGTTGGAGCATATCGAAGTGTGACGACGCGAGGAAAAAGGTTCCCGTCAATCGGCTGATTGCGACTGTTGCGCGCGGCTTGCCAATGGGAGTGGATGCCGGAGATTGTCCGTACGCGATGACACGCCTTTTCCTCCTACTGATTCCCGCCGCCGCATTTGCTGCACAGCTCCCGCCGCCGGCAGGGCGGCCGGTGGATTTTGTGAAGGACATCAAGCCGCTCATCGAGGCGAGCTGCATAAAGTGCCACGGGAAGGGGAAGAACAGCGGCGGCTTCTCGCTGGAGACGCGCGAAGCTTTTCTGAAAGGCGGCGATTCGGGTGCGGTGGCGCACATCGGCGACAGTGCGAAAAGTCTCGTGGCTGAACTCGTGGCCGGTGTGGACCCGGACAATGTGATGCCGCAGCGCGGGAAGCGCTGGACGCCGGAGCAGGTGGGTTTGCTGCGCGCGTGGATCGACCAGGGCGCGAAGTGGCCGGACGGGATCACTTTTTCCAAACCCGCGCCGCAGAATCTCGCTCCGCGCAAAGTCGCTCTGCCAGCGGGCGAGGGGAATCCGGTGGACCGGCTGCTCGGGGCGTATTTCGCGGAGCACGGCGTGAAGCCTGCCGAGCCGGTGAGCGACGCAGCCTTTGCGCGGCGCGTTTACCTCGACACGATCGGACTGCTGCCGAGCGTGGGGCAGCTTGAGGCGTTTGAAAAGGACGCGGCGGCAGACAAGCGCGCGGCACTCGTGAATTCACTGCTCGCGGACAAACGCGGCTACGCGGATCACTGGCTCGCTTTCTGGAATGACCTGCTGCGAAACGACTACAAGGGCACGGGCTTCATCGACGGCGGGCGCAAGCAGATCACCGGCTGGCTGCACGCGGCGCTGATGGAGAACAAGCCGTATGATCGCTTCGTCGCGGAGTTGGTGAATCCGAACAGCGCGAGCGAGGGCTTCACCAGCGGCATCCTCTGGCGCGGCACGGTGAATGCCTCGATGCGGCCACCGATGCAGGCGGCGCAGAGCGTGTCGCAGGTGTTCCTCGGGGTGAATCTGAAGTGCGCGAGCTGCCACGACAGCTTCATCAACGACTGGGCGCTCGCGGACTGCTACGGTCTCGCCGCGGTGTACAGCGACGAGGAGATGGAACTCGTCCGCTGCGACAAGCCGCAGGGCAAGACGGCGAAGGTGCGTTTCCTCTATCCGGAAATCGGCAGCATCGCCGCTGGCCTCGATCGCCTCGCGCGCACACAGCGTCTCGCAGAACTGATGCTCAGTCCGAAGAACGGACGCCTTTCGCGCACGGTCGTAAACCGCCTGTGGGCGCGACTGCTCGGGCGCGGGCTCGTGGAGCCCCTCGACGATATGGAGAAGCCCGCATGGAATCGCGACCTGCTCGACTGGCTTGCGGAGGATCTCATCGCGCATCAGTGGGATCTGAAGCACACCATCGAGATGATCCTGACTTCGCGCGCCTACGCGCTCCCGAGCACCGAGGGACCGGGGGATGAAAAGGAGACGTTCGTTTTCCGCGGCCCGCTCACGCGGCGCATGACGGCGGAGCAGTTCAGCGACGCTGTGACATCCCTCGCTGGCGACTGGGCAAAGCTGCCATCGTCGCTGGAGTTTGATTTCCCTGTGGATGATCTCGCCGGTGGGCTCACGCTGCCGAAATGGATTTGGAGCGACGAACCGCTCTCCCTCGGACCACAGCGTGAGGCGACGCAAAAGGCGCGCGGCTGGATGGTCTCCGCGGCGAACGATCTCGACGCGGCTAACAAGAATGCGGCGGCTGTCATCGGGGTTGACCCTGCCCAGTTTGCCGCAGCGAACGATGCGCTGGCAAAGGCGGCGGAGAAGCTGAAGCGCGCGCAGGAGCAATTGCAGATTGCCGCGGCGGCGAAGGCAGTCGGCGAGCCGGGTGCGGTGAAAGTGCGCCCGGCTGAGGACAGGCATCGCGTCGTCTTTCGCCGGCATTTCTCCCTCGGGCAGCCGCCGGTGACCGCGTGTGCGGTGGTTGCGGCGAGCCAGGCATTTGACCTCACGGTGAACGGCAAGAATGCAAAGGTGGCGTTGAACGACGGGTTCCGTCTTGGCCGCGTGAAGATCTACGACATCGCGCCGCTGCTGGCGGCGGGCGACAACTTGATCGCAATCTCGGTGATGAGCCACACGGAGAAAGGCATGAACACGACGGAGCGCGAGCAGTATCCGGAGTCCACCAACCACCTGAACCGCACGCCCGGGCTGGCCTTTCACACACGGATCACACTCGCGGGCGGGCGGGCCGCGATGCAGATCGGCACGGATGAAAATTGGCGGGTCTTCCGCGCGCCCGATGGCACGTGGTCCGATGTGAAACTCAATGACGGGGACTGGCGCGCTGCCGTGCCGTTGCCCGAGTCCGCAGCACCTGTGGATGAAGGCCCTTCATTGGAGCCCATCAAGCGAAAGGACTTCGCCAACATCCCGATCGATCTCGGTCCGATCCTGCGCCCCGCAGTAAGCACCGCCGCCCATGCCGGAAGAATCCGTGCGCCGCTGCTCGCCGCCGATCCGCTGCAACTCGCGCTCGACCGGCCGAACCGGGAGATCGTCACGCCCGCGCGCATCACTGCCGCGACGACGATCCAGGCGCTCGAACTCACGAATGGCTCCACGCTCGATACGCGCCTCAAGTCCGCCGCGAAGAAACTCCAGCCCGACGCCGCCAAGGATCCTGCCGCGTGGATTGCGCAAACGTATCGCATGCTGCTCAGTCGCGGACCTTCGGCGGATGAAATGCAGATCGCGCTCGAACTCCTCGGCAGCGAACCGAAGCCTGAGGCCCTCGCGGATTTTCTCTGGGCCATCGTGAACCTCCCCGAATTCCAACTCATCAACTGACCTGCGCCGCTTGCCGCCGCACGTCATCAACGCTACCTTTTCCAAATGACAACGACGCTCCAACAAATGCTGGACGAACCAAAGGCACTGCTCGATCTCGCGCGCAACGGCGAGGAAGTCGTGCTCACCGAGGGCGGCGAACCGGTGGTGAAGCTGACCGCCATCGCCAGCGGAAAACAGAAATTCTCCCCCGAGGCACTCAGGACTTGGATTGACGATGTGGCCCGGCACGCAGCGGCGGCCAGCACTGGAAAAACGAGCGGAACGACCGAACAGGAGTTTTGGGACGACCTGCGGGCAGACCGATTCTGATGCGCTATTGGGACACATCCGCACTCTTGAAGCTGTTCACGACAGAAAATGACTCGACGTTGTTTCTGGCGCAGGTGGTCCGCAGCAGCACGCCGCTGGCGACATCTGAGCTGGCGCGGATGGAAATGTGGACCGCCCTGCGACGAAAAGAATCAGAAGGACTGCTCGGTCCCGGCGACGCTAAAACGTCGTTTGCCAAATTTGATTTGGGCGCAGTGCAAGGCTGCTGGCGGTTCGTCATCCTGACCGACGCGGTTCGCGCCGAGTTCGAACGCGTGGTCGAACAATGCGGCTCGCACACGCCGCCCGTTTTCATCCGCACGCTTGAAGCGCTCCACATAGCTTCTGCGCGCGCGGCGGGGGAAACGGCAATTGTCGCGACGGACAAGCGGTTGCGCGAGGCTGCGGCGCTGCTCGGCTTTCAGCTTTTCCCCGCACCCACGCCATGATTGCACACACACGCCGCGATTTTCTGAAGACCGCATCCGCCGCGACACTCGGCGCGCTGGCAGCACGTTCGCCGCAGCTTTTTGCCGAGCCGCTGGAGAAGATCGCGCCGCGCGCGGACTGTATCATCGTGCTGTGGATGGCGGGCGGGATGGCGAGCACGGAGACGTTCGACCCGAAGCGCTACACGGCCTATGAGAGCGGCGTGGAATCGAAGCGCGTGCTCTCGACTTTCCCGAGCATCCCGACAGCGGTGGATGGCATCCGTTTTTCCGAAGGGTTGGAGAAGATGGCGGCGGTGATGGATCGCGGGACGCTCATCCGCACGGCGCAGGCGGCGGACCTCGGGTTCATCCTGCACTCACGGCACCAGTATCACTGGCACACCGGCTACGTTCCGCCGCAGAGCGTCGCGGCGCCGCATCTCGGCGCGTTCACGGCGAAGGCGCTCGGGCCGCGCGATCCGGCGATGCCGGCGTTCATCAATATCGGGCAACGCTTCGATCTCGGTGAAGGCGAGGAGCTGAAGGCGTTCACGACGGGGGGATTTCTTGGCAGCGAGTTTGGGCCGTTCAACATTCCGTTTCCGCACGAGGCGGCGACGGCGGTGCGTCCGCCCGCGGGCATGACACCGGGGCGCTTTGAGGACCGGAACAAGTTTTACAAGCGGCTGCTCGAAGCGAGTCCGGTCGGAAAACATGGCAGCACGTTTCAGCGCGAGAGCTTCGTGCGCGCGATGGACAATGCACACCGTTTGCTCGCGTCGCCCTCCGCGAAGGCGTTCGATCTTTCTCTCGAGCCTGCGGAGAGCGTGGCGAAGTACGTTCCCGCGGGCTTCGATCCGAATAACATCAATTCCGCAAAACAGAACCGCGACGGCGATTACGAGGCTGCGACGATCGGACGTTTCGGCCTCGGCTGTCTGCTCGCGCGGCGGCTCGCCGAGGCGGGCGCGCGCTACATTGAGGTGACGACGGAGTACATCCCGTTCCTCAATTGGGACACGCACGAGAACGGCCACACGCGGATGGTGAACATGAAGAAGATGATCGACGCGCCCATCGCGCAACTGATCCTCGATCTCGAACAGCGCGGACTTTTGAACCGCACGCTCATCGTCCTCGCGAGCGAGTTTTCCCGCGACATGCTCATCGAGGGGAAAGAGAAGAGCCAGCAGCGCGAGCAGGCGCGGGTGCCGGACAAGATCGAAGACCTCAAGTTTTACGGCATGCACCGGCACTTCACCGAGGCGGGCTCCGTGCTCATGTGGGGCGGGGGAATGAAGCGCGGCCATGTCCACGGCGAGACAGCCGACGAGCGCCCGTGCAAATCCACCAAGGATCCCGTGAGCATCACTGACCTCCACGCCACGATCTACAAGGCAATGGGCATCTCGCCGAAGCTATCGTATCTCGTCGAGGAGCGCCCCTTTTACACGACGCAGGATGGAAAAGGTGTGCCCATCGAGAGCCTTTACGCGTAGCGGGAATCGCCGCTCCGCGGATTCTACCGGCCCTATTTTTCCGTGCGAAGTTTTCGCGCGCGCTCCGCCGGCGATTCCACCCAAAGTGCCAGCGCCTTCACCATGTCCCACACGCCGTGAAAGCGCTGCCGGTCCTCCTTGAGTTCCTCGACCGCCTTCTCAAATGCCTCGGCACCCCGCGCATCGTTCAAGTCGGCCGGCAACGTCTCCACCAGTTTCGCCGTGATCTCTGCGGCCTCCTCCCTGCCGAAGCGGTGTTGCAATTCGAGTTTCACCTGCACGCTCCTGGCGTGGGCACGCAGCGTGATGACGGACATCTCCAGTGCGGCCCAGCCTGACTCCCAGTCGGCCCGGTCGCTCGCTGTCAAAATCTGTTCTCCGAGCATTCTGCGCTTCGCCAGCAACGCCTCCATCTCATCCTCGATCGCCGCTACCGGCGACCATTCGGCAAGCGGATCGCTCCCGGCGGTGGCTGGTGGTTCGAGCTGTTTGCGTGCAGTCGCCGCGTGCTTTTGAATCTCGGCGAGCTGGGTCTCGATGCGGTTCCAGTCACTCTCCCAGTCTTCGGGAAGCGCACCGACGGTGTCCTGCTCGATGCGGCGCACGTCCGAGACGAACGTCGTCAACGTCTTGTCGAGCGCCTCAACTTGGGAACATTCCTCGGCGAGTCCCCGCAGGACATGACGGTAAAGGGTGGATGCTTTCTCGTTCATGGCGTCGTTTTTTGGGGTGGTTCTGCCCGGAGCCTAGTCCCATGCTTGTCGGGTGCAAGATTGAGTTTACGCATTCGTAAGCGAGAACGGGCCGAAGCCCGAGTTTGCGCAGGGATGCGGCGGATGCAGGATCGTTCCTGCTAAGGATCCCGGCTCGGTGCAGTTGCCCCTCATTGCCATGAAATCGATTCTTTTCCGGCGTCACCAAACGCAGCTTCGGTCCGTTGTCGCGCTGGCCGTGCTGTTTTCCACTGTCGCCTCAATTTCCGCCGCGCCGCCGAAGAAGGAGGAGGTGGAGGATCCGAATGCTCCGGTGAGCTATTTCAAAAAGGTGCGGCCGGTTTTTCAGGCAAATTGCCAGGGGTGTCATCAGCCGGCGAAGGCGAAGGGCGGGTATGTGATGACGGATTTTGCGAGGCTGCTGCGCGGGGGTGATGATGCGGAGAAGAAGGGCGCGGCCATCGTGCCGGGGAAACCGGAGGCGTCGCATCTCGTCGAGCAAGTCACGCCGGTGAAGGGCGAGGCGGAGATGCCGCCGAAGAAGGCGCCGCTCGCGGAGAAGGACATCACGCTCATCAGGCGCTGGATTGCCGAGGGCGCGAAGGACGACACGCCGGAGAATGCTAAGCAGCGCTTCGACGCGGAGCATCTGCCGGTTTACTCACGGCCGCCGGTGATCACATCGCTGGATTTTTCGCCCGATGGATCGCTGCTCGCGGTCGCGGGATTTCACGAGGTGCTGCTTTGGAAAAGTGACGGCAGCGAGTTGGTCGCGCGGCTCGTGGGCTTGTCGGAGCGAATCCAGTCGGTGCGATTTTCACCCGATGGGAAGAAGCTCGCGGCGGGCGGCGGACGTCCGGCGCAGATGGGGGAGATTCAGATTTGGGACGTGGAGAAGCGCAAGCTGCTGCTCAGCGCGCCGCAGGGATTCGACACGGTGTATGGCGCGAGCTGGTCGCCGGACGGGAAGCTCGTGGCATTCGGCTGTGCGGACAAGACGGTGCGCGCCATCGACGCGGAGTCGGGCAAGCAAGTGCTTCAGCAGGCTTCGCACGACGACTGGGTGCTCGGCGCGGTCTTCACCGGCGACGGCTCGAAGCTCGTGAGCGTGGGCCGCGACATGACGGCGAAGCTCACCGAGGTCGGCACGCAGCGGTTCATTGACAATCTCAGCAGCATCACGCCCGGCGCGCTGCGCGGCGGATTGCAGGCGGTCGCGCGGCACACGAAGCGCGACGAGTTTCTCGTCGGCGGCGCGGACGGTGTGCCGCAGGCGTATCGCATCGAGCGCAAGGTGCAGCGCCGCATCGGCGACAACGCGCTGCTCATCCGCCGCTGGCCGGCGATGGAAGGGCGCATCTACTCGGTCGCGTTCGCGCCGGACGGGAATTCGTTCGCCGCGGGCAGTTCGCTCGACGGCAAGGGCGAGGTGAATTTCTACAACTACGACTTCGACACCACGATGCCCGCGGACATCCTCGCCATCGAGGGCAAGGCCGGTCGCAGCGACGCGGACAAAAAGACGCTCGACGCGCACTACACGAGCAACGTGAAGCTGCTCGCCGGCGCGAAATTCGACGCCGGCATCTACGCCGTGAGCTACAAGCCGGACGGCACGCTAGCCGCCGCCGGCGGCGAGGACGGCAAGGTGCGGCTCATCAATCCCAAGGACGCGAAGGTCGTAAAGGAATTCGTGCCGGTGACGGTCGGGCCTGCGACTGCGGCGAATGGGCGGCAGGCGAATTTCCGACCCTTGCCTTGCAGGTGCGGAAACTCCATCTTTCAGCCATGACACAGAAGGAACTTGTGCTCGACGCCATCAGCGAACTTCCCGATGACGCATCGTTGACTGAGATCGCAGAGCGGGTGGATTTTCTCGCTGCAGTCCAGAAGGGTTTCGATCAGCTCGACCGCGGAGAGGGCATTCCCCATGAGGAAATGAAGCGGCAGATCGCCTCATGGCTTACAAACTGACTTGGTCGCCTCTTTCCCGCGATGACCTGCGCGACATTGTCCGATACATTTCATACGACAGTCCGCGGCGTGCCCAAGCATTCGCGCTCCGGCTCATCGCACACGCCGACAGGTTGCCGGAGCATCCCGAAAGCGGTCGCGTGGTTCCTGAGTATCACCTTCCGCACATCCGCGAGATCATCTATCGGCCGTACCGGATCGTTTAACGCGTGAATCACGAGCGGAGATTCGTCGAGATTTCACGGGTGTGGCACGCGGCCCGGGGCACTCCGGAAATCCCAATCACCTGACCATTAAAAAGTATGGAAGAACCAAATAGAAGTTGCGCTTCACAGCACGCGTAACGCCGAAAGAAGAGCTAATTTCAAGAGTGAGGATCGTGAGCTTCAAATAATACTCGTGGCGCACAAAGCGGTTGAGCAAGCATTATGGTCACTGCGGAACCTTTCAGCTGACCATCAATGAGCTCCCCGCTACAAGACCGCACCGCATTTCTCACGCGGCGGCATTTTTCGCGAAGGGCGCGCTCGGCGCTTCCGCACTTGTCCTGGCATCGGCGCGGCGTATTTTCCGACCATGAGCGCAGCACAGATTATTGATGAACTCCCGAAGCTGACTCCCGCCGACCTGCTGGCCGTCCGCCGCAAGCTCATCGAAATCAGCGAGGAGAACGAAGGCGTCGCGCATTGTGATGCAGCGGCGCTGGAAGGCGCGCAGCTTCTCGACCAGATGGAGGCCGGGGACGGTGCGCGCTGAACGGGGCGAAGTCTGGCAGGTTGATTTTGGCATCGCGGCAAAGGTGCGTCCCGCGCTGCTGCTCACCGGAGAACCGGCGGACGATCAACTCGATCTGTTCACCGTGCTGCTTCACACAACCGCTCTGCGGGGCAATCGGTGGGAGGCGCCGCATCTCGACAGGATAAAAAACCTGAGTAGTCTGCCGGTATGAAAATCACTGAGGCAAAGCCTATGGATCGTTTCCGGGTGTTCCTTCGTTTTGATGATGGGGCATCGGGGACCGTTGATTTGAGCGACATGGCCGGTCGCGGAGTCTTCAGTGCCTGGCTGCAAGAAGGCGCTTTTGAAAAGCTCTCCGTCAGTCCGATTGGCACGTTTCAATGGGTTGGGGATCTCGATTTGTGCCCCGATTCCCTCTACCTCCAGATGACGGGCAAGACTGCTGACGAGCTATTCCCTGCTCTGCACCACGTGCCCGCCCATGCCTGAGGTCAGCCGGTTTTATGGCATCGTCATCCAGATCTAGTATGGCGAGCACCCACCGCCTCATTTCCACGCCCTCTACGCCGGGCGCGTCGCAAAGTTCGCGATCGGGACGTTGCTGATCATTGACGGCTCACTCCCGCAGCGTGCCCCGGCTCTCGTCATGGATTGGGCATCCTTGCATCAGCAGGAATTGCTCGAAGCATTCAACCGCGCCGCCGCACTCCAAGCGCCCGGCAAAATTGCTCCTCTGGAGTTGAGTGGTCACATGAACCATCTCATCTATCGCATCACGTCGGTCGAGTGCATCGCGCCCTACACGCTGAGGCTGCGCTCCGACTGCGGCGACTTGGAAGTCGCCGCTCCCAGTGCGGCCCCGCCTCCCTTCGACATCGGCTGTTATTTGACATCAACATTTCAGACACCACACTGAAATCATGAACTCCCCGCTCCACGACCGCGCCGCATTTCTCACGCGGCGGCAATTTTTCGCGAAGGGCGCGCTCGGCATCGGTGGCGCGGCGCTCGCTTCGCTGATGAAGTCGGACGGGCTTGCGGCGTCTTCGTCAACGTCGAACGGCGCGGGCGGATTGCCGGGGCTGCCGCATTTTGCGCCGAAAGCGAAGCGCGTGATCTATCTGCTCCACAATGGCGGGCCGCCGCATGTGGACATGTTCGACTACAAGCCCGAGCTGGAGAAATGGCGCGGCATGGAAATCCCGGAGGGCATTCACAAGAACCAGCGCGTCTCGACGATGACGGAGAAGGCGAAGAAGCTCGTGTTGCCACCGTTCACGGGATTCCAGCAGCACGGGAAGAGCGGCGCGTGGGTGTGCGATTTTCTGCCGCACACGGCGGGCATCGTGGACGACGTGTGCTTCATCAAGTCCATGCACACGGGCGCGGTGAATCACGCGCCGGCGATCACCTTTTTCCTCACTGGCTCGGAGATGCCGGGCCGCCCGAGCATCGGCGCATGGGCGACCTACGGCCTCGGCACCGAGGGGAGCGATTTGCCGGGCTTCGTGGTGATGACTTCGCGCGACAAGGAGGCGTCGTGCGGGCAGATTTTCTACGACTTTTACTGGGCGAGCGGATTTTTGCCGTCGAAATATCAGGGCGTGAAATTCCGCGGCGGCGGCGATCCGGTGCTCTATCTCTCGAATCCCGACGGCGTGTCGCGCGAGGTGCGGCGCGGGCTGCTCGACGACATCGCGAAGCTCAACCAGCGGCACTTTGACGAATACGGCGACCCGGAGATCGTCACGCGCATCGCGCAATACGAGATGGCCTATAAGATGCAGGCGAGCGTGCCGGAGCTGACGGATTTTTCAAAGGAGCCCGCCAGCGTGCTGGAGATGTATGGCCCCGATGTGAAGCGCCCCGGATCGTTCGCCTACAACTGCCTCATGGCGCGACGGCTCGCCGAGCGCGGATGCCGTTTCACGCAGCTCCTGCACGCGGGATGGGATCATCATCGCAATCTCTCGACGCAATTTGAAATCCAGTGCCGCGACACCGACCAGCCCGCCGCCGCGCTCGTGCAGGACTTGAAAATGCGCGGGATGCTCGACGACACGCTGGTGATCTGGGGTGGTGAATTCGGACGCACGCCATTCATCCAAGGCGACATCGGGAATCGCGCGCAGTGGGGCCGCGACCACCATCCGTATGCGTTCACGATCTGGATGGCGGGTGCGGGCATCAAGCCGGGCATCAGCTACGGTGCGAGCGACGAGTTTGCGTTCAACGCCGTGACGGACCCCGTGGATGTCCACGACTTCCAGGCGACGGTGCTGCACCAACTCGGCATCGATCACGAGCGGCTCACGTTCCGTTTCCAAGGCCGGCAATACCGGCTCACGGATGTGGAAGGGAAAGTCGTGAAGGGCGTGCTGGCTTAGCGTTCCGGCGGCCTCCACTCGCGAAGCCGGCGCTTTCCTTCTTTGAATTCCGGCTGCTCTTGGAGGCGTTCGACCTTGCGCATCATTTCCTCAAGGTGAGCGATGGCGGCGTTGCGCTGGCCGAGTTTTTCGAAGCACTCCGCGGCGCGCAGATAGGAGCGCGCGACCCAGTTCGGAAACTTCAACCACGAGACGAAAACCCGCTGATAGTAGGCGATGGCTTCCGGCAGGTGGTTGGCGCGTTCTTCGATTTCGCCCAGAGCGAAGATCGACGCGGCAGTTGCTTCGCCGCGCAGTTTGCGGCTGGCGGCAATCTCACCGAGGCGCGCCTGAACTGCGGGGATACGTTCGGGCGATGCCTGTGCTGCAGCGCGAAGTCGGGCGATTGCGGGCAAAGGGTCGCCCTTCAACAGAAACTCCGCCGCAGCCAGTTCAGCGCTTCGCGCTGTGGCATAGCGCGCGATGAGGCTGTCGGGGTTCGATGCACTCAGCCGTGTGACCTCTGCGTACGCCTGCGCGGCGTCGCCGGGTCTCGACTGCGCGTCGCGCGAGTCGCCGATGAGCGCCCACGTTTCGGCAGACTTCGGCTGTCCTTCGAAGAATGCCCTGGCTTCGACGAGGGTGCGCTCGGCATCGGCGGGACGATCGCATTTCAGGAACGCCACGCCGAGGGTGAACAGCAGGGGTCCGCGCTGTTCGCCGCTTGCCTCAGGGAGCCTCGGTTCGAGAAGGGCGACACATTTCGCGGCATCGCCGGCCTCCAGTGCGGTCCTGGCTGCACGATATGTCTCGGTGAGCGGCTCGACGGCGGAGGCGGCGATCCGAAGCGCCAACAGGAATGTGACCGCAGCGATCGTCAGCCGTTGAAAGATGAGAATTTGAAAGTGCAATCGGCACTGACCGTATCCGACGGCTGGCGTCACCGCAGGCTGATTCTTGGGCCGGCGAACCGGCCCGGAAAAATAGGCATCCGTCCCAGTTGCAATTGGCGGGCACTTTCGCATATCAGAATTCCGTCGCCCGTCTCCAACAGGGCGGCCAACAGCGCGGAACTCCCCCCTCCGGTTCTTCGGTGCGTCTGTTCAGAGCCGTTGGTCGAAAAGCATTGCAAAGCCACACGTGAAAATCTGTTGTTCGTTTTTAAGCTCTTCCATCGGGAAGAAACTCCTCGTCGCCATCACCGGCGTGATGCTCATCGGCTTTGTCGTCGCGCATCTGGTTGGCAACCTGCAGTTCTTCGCCGGCCCCCACGTCATCAATGAATATGGGACCAAGCTGCGGCATCTCCCGTTCGGCGGGCTGTGGGTGATGCGCATCGGGCTGCTGGCGGTCGCGGTGCTGCACATCGTGACCACGCTGATGCTGGTGAAGGCGAACCGCGCGGCGAAAGGCGCGGGGTATGAGTTCAAGGCGAAGGTGCAGTCGAAGATCGCGACACGGCTCATGGCGCTGAGCGGCATCATCCTGCTGAGCTATATCGTGTTTCACCTGCTGCATTTCACGACGCACACGGTGAGTCCCGAGTTTGCGAACTGGAAGGACGGCGAGGATTACGACGTGTATCGCATGATCGTCGCGGGCTTCAGCAACAAGGCCATCTCGATTTTCTACATCGTCGCGATGGTGTTGCTCGCGATGCACCTCAGCCACGGTGCGGCGAGCCTTTTCCAGACGCTCGGGCTGCGGACGAAAAAAATGGCGTGCCGCCTCGGGCTGTGCGCGCAGGTTTTTGCGTGGGTCATCTGTGCGGGCTACGTGAGCATCCCGGTCGCGGTGATGGCCGGATTTTACGACAAGAATCACATCGGCTCCGCGAGTGAGTCATCCTACCGCGCCGAAGCACCCGCGCCCAAACCTGCAGCCCCGGCAGCAAAGGAGGCCAAGTAATATGATCGGCAGAATTGACTCCAAGATCCCGTCGGGCCCGCTCGAATCGAAGTGGGAGAATCACAAGTTCGAATCGAAGCTCATCAACCCGTCGAACAAGCGGAAGTACTCCGTACTCGTGGTTGGCAGCGGACTCGCGGGCGCGAGCGCGGCGGCGACGCTCGCGGAGCTGGGCTACCAGGTGAAATGCTTCTGCTACCAGGATTCGCCGCGCCGCGCGCACAGCATCGCGGCGCAGGGAGGCATCAATGGCGCGAAGAATTACCAGGGCGACGGCGATTCGGTTCACCGGCTCTTCTACGATACGGTGAAGGGCGGCGACTTCCGCTCCCGCGAGGCGAATGTCCACCGGCTGGCAGAGGTCTCGGTGAACATCATCGATCAATGCGTGGCGCTTGGCGTTCCATTCGCGCGCGAATACGGCGGACTGCTCGCAAATCGCAGCTTCGGTGGCGCGCAGGTCTCACGGACTTTCTATGCGCGAGGCCAGACGGGGCAGCAGTTGTTGCTCGGCGCGTATTCGTCGCTGAACAGGATGATCGGCGCGGGGTCGGTGCAGATGTTCCCGCGCTCGGAGATGCTCGAGCTTGTCGTCGTGGATGGCCACGCGAAGGGCATCGTCGTCCGCGATATGGTCACGGGGCAGATCTCGTCCTACTCGGCGGACGCGGTCGTCCTCGCCACGGGAGGCTACGGCAATGCCTTCTATCTCTCGACCATGGCAAAGGGCTGCAACGTCACTGCGGCATATCGCGCCTACAAAAAGGGCGCGCTGTTTTCGAATCCGTGCTTCACGCAGATCCATCCCACCTGCATCCCGGTCGCAGGCAGTTATCAGAGCAAGCTGACGCTGATGTCGGAATCGCTCCGCAACGACGGACGCTGCTGGGTGCCGAAGAAAAAGGGCGACACGCGGAAGGCGCACGAGATTCCTGAGGACGACCGCGATTACTATCTGGAGCGGATGTATCCCGCGTTTGGAAACCTCGCTCCGCGCGATGTTTCATCGCGTGCTGCGAAAGCGGCGTGTGACGAGGGTCGTGGCGTGGGGCCCGGCGGCTTCGGGACCTATCTCGATTTCCATGACGCTATCCTTCGTTACGGACGCGTTGCGGCGGGTGGCGCTTCGCTTCCCGAGAGCGAAATGGTCGCGCGTGGAAAGGAAAAGGTGAAGGCGCTCTACGGAAACCTTTTCGACATGTATCACCAGATCACCGCGGAGAGCGGCTACGAGCAGCCCATGCGCGTGTATCCGGCCGTCCACTACACGATGGGCGGGCTGTGGGTGGACTACAACCTCATGTCGAATATCCCCGGGCTCTTCGTGCTCGGCGAAGCAAACTTCAGCGACCACGGCGCAAACCGTCTCGGCGCGAGCGCGCTCATGCAGGGTCTCGCTGACGGCTATTTCGTCCTGCCCGCGACGATCGGCAATTACCTCGGGACGGTCGCGCCTGACAAGCGGCCGAAGACCGACCACGCGGAGTTTCGCGCAGCGGAGGAGGCGACGAAGGAGCGCACGCAACGCCTGCTCGCCATCAAGGGCAAGAAGACCGTGGATGAATTCCATCGCGAACTCGGCCTGCTCCTGTGGGATCTCTGCGGAATGGCCCGCAGCGAGAAATCGCTCACCCGTGCGCTCTCGCGCATCCCCACTTTGCGGGCAGAGTTTTGGGAGAATGTGAATGTCCCCGGCAGCGCCGATTCGCTGAACGTGGCGCTGGAGAAAGCGGGACGTGTCGCCGATTTCCTCGAGTTCGGCGAACTCATGTGCCTCGACGCCCTCGAACGCCGCGAGAGCTGCGGCGGACATTTCCGCGAAGAGTTCCAATACACGGAGAAGGATCCCGAAGTGCTGAGCGGCAAAGTTTGCGCCGGCGATGTGAGGCGCGACGACGCGAATTTCTGCCACGTCGCCTGCTGGGAGCACGTGAGCGACACGGCGAAACCCCTGCGCCACACCGAGCCGCTCCTCTACGAAGTCGTAAAGCCTGCCGTGCGCAGCTACCGCTAACATCGAACTCAACGCCCACTTTTACCGAACGACCGCGCAATGAACCTCAAACTCAAAGTCTGGCGCCAGAAGAACCGCAACAGTGAAGGCCGCCTCGTGGACATCGCCGCAAACGGCATCCCCGCCGAGGCATCTTTCCTCGAGATGCTCGACATCGTGAATGACGATCTCACGCGCAAGGGCGACGAGCCCATCGCCTTTGACCACGACTGCCGCGAAGGCATCTGCGGCACCTGCTCGCTTTCGATCAACGGCATCCCGCACGGCCCGAGCGAGACCACGACGTGCCAGCTCTACATGCGGAAATTCAAGGACGGCGACACGATCTATATCGAGCCGTTCCGCGCGAAGGCCTTCCCCGTCATCCGCGATCTGTGTGTGGATCGCTCGTCATTCGACCGCATCCAGCAGGCTGGCGGTTTCATCACCGCCCGTGCCGGAAGTGCGCAGGATGGAAATGCAATCCTGATCCCGAAACAGAACGCCGACCGCGCGATGGAAGCCGCCGCGTGCATCGGCTGCGGCGCGTGCGTCGGCGCGTGCCCGAATGGCAGCGCCATGCTCTTCGTCGGCGCAAAGGTCACGCACCTCGCCGAACTCCCGCAGGGCCAGCCGGAGCGTCAGCGCCGGGTGCTCTCGATGGTCGCCCAGATGGACAAGGAAGGCTTCGGCAATTGCTCGAACTACTACGAGTGCGAAGCCGTCTGCCCCGCGGAAATCCCCGCGACCGTCATCGCGAAGCTGAACCGCGAATACGCATTCGCCGGGGCGAAGGATACTGTGGGCGTGGAGTAGCCCCCGTCTTCCGCATCGCGGGAATCGGCTGAAACGAGAGGCTCTTGCAAAACCTACACGGTCACCGACGCGCGGGGTCATCGCTCAGAGGAGTGATGGCATCCCGCCCGCTTATTGCTGAGGTTTTGCAAGAGCCTCACGAGGAAGGGGCTTGCGTCCGTAGTTGGAATCTCCTGGCGGCGCCGAGGTCAGCGCGGCGGCGCTTTTTCGGAATCCGCGGCATCGATCGTTGGGCGGAGCTGGTTTTCCGGGGCGGAATCCAACACCAGGACCCAGTCGCTTCCATCACCGGATGCGCCAGGGATGAATTCCCTTTGGCCCTTTTTGTCATATCTCCCGATAACCGTCGAAGATCCGTCCCGTGGATTGAACCAGGAAGCAACCGACTCCGCTCCAGAGACCTTACCCGTGGCCACTGTAACGGCCCGACCGGTCGGCAGGTACACCATCGAATAACGCCCGTCGGCTGCGCGCGTCGCGCGCATGTGGTCGATGCCCGATGAGTCGTTTACCGCAGCCGGAGGGGACAAAATGACGGATTGGTCGGGGATGCCGGATTCGAATGCCCGTGATTCCATCAGCTTGCGAATATGACGAACCTGCGATGCACCCTCTGCATCGAGGGCAGTCTTTCAATGCCCTCGCTGATACGGCGGACTTCCAGCCTCCGCGCCGGCGGTCCGAAAGCTGAAGACGGAGTTATGGCCATAGGTAAATCCGCATCCACCGGCAAAGACCGACCAATACCACTTCCCCCTAATCTCCGTCGCCGAGGCCCGCGGTGTCCTGCTTCTATTCGCCCATACTCCGTCAGGGGTGTCTTCGTATGTCGGCTCGGCATCGAAGACCGGCTTGGCGGGAGGTTCGCCATAGGCTAACCCGCATTTCTCACACTGCGGCGGCAAGCCGCGATTATAGCGTAGCTCTCCAGAGCTGCGCCGCGCCTGCGCTCACTGCGGCGCAACTCTGGAGAGCTACGCCACGTGAACGCCGCCCGCTTCGCCGGGGTGCAGTGCAGGCGCCGCAACACCCTGTCGCATCCCATGCCAGGAGTGTGAGAAATGCAGGCTAAGTCGATCAACGCGTGACCTTCCCCCAAGGAGCCAGACCCAGTCGAAAGAAACTGGTGGCCGGACTGGAGCATGTTGAAATCCATCCATTTCCGCATGTTTTCCGCCTTGCGAAACTGCGGGACTGAGGAGCGCACGCCACCGGGGTGAATGCCCATGAGCTGAAGGCCGCCGTGTCCCTCCTCCAATCCCTCGGCCATGGCGTCGAAGAGTGCCAAGTCCGCATTCGTCAGGCGATCCGCCCGATGGCCGTTGATGGCGTCGTATTCACCACTCACGCTCCACCAGATGTTCTTCCTCTCCTTGAATCGCGCACCGAGCCACTTTCCGAAGCTCCTTGCCTTGGAAACGTCGTCACCGAAGTATGACTTATATTCGTCTCCCCACACCCCTTTGTCTTGCTCCTGCTTGCGACCGGTTCTCCTCTGCAAAGAGGGCAGGACGAAGACATAAGAAGGTCGTGCCGCCTATTTCATAGCCGGCTGCCACGGGTTGACGACGTTACCTGGATAAGACGCAGGCCAGTTTTTCATGGCCGCTCTCATCCCAATCCTGGGTCCACGCGTGTTGCGAGAACCGGGTCTCTGGCTCGGGAGCTTCAATGGGGATCACGCGGCGCGAAACAGCAAGTCTGGGTTCCGGCCTGCTGACCTCGGGCAGAACGAAAATTTGTGGCCGGCTGGCCACGCTCTGAAGGCCGCGGTTCACCGCTTGCACCATGACTTGCACGGCCTGGCCTGGCAGCAGCCCGGTGATCTTTAGGATGGGTTCGGCCCCGCTGGCGACGAGGCGAAATTCTGTCTCCTCGCCGAGAAGGAGCATCCGGCACCGATAGCGAGTGGCCAGCGGCACGGGGTCGCATTCCACAACTAGCCCGCCAGATTCATCAAGTTGCATCCTTACATTGGCCGGCTGTCTCGGTGTCGAACGGGCGGATGGCATCGGCAGGCCGAAGTTCGGCCAGCGCGAATCGTCTTCGTCCAGCGTCGCCTTGAGAGTCTTGATGAGCGAGGATATCTCTTCGGTCAGCGCCTTGAAGGCAGTCGTCCACTTTTGATTCTGCGATGCCTGTGCGCCTGTGGCCTTGGTCAGTTCCTGGCGTTTGCGCAATGCAGTCTCGTGCAGCTTTGCGCCGAATGATGCGGTCACGTCGATCGAGTGCATTTCGAAGCTTGGGCGTGAGGCAAGGAATGCCACCAGCCTTCCGGTGAGGGTGAGTCGGTCTTCGAGCTTCGCCGGGATTCGCGTCGAGTGGTTGCTGAAACCGGTCGGCGCCCACTGAGGGGACCAGCGTCGGCCGAGGGCTTCTGCGAGCACATTCTTCGACTTGGCCAGCCATTCAACGATCGCGGTCATCGCGACTGTGGTGGCGTCCGCCGCGGCCTGCCGTTCAGCGCGGCAGGCGGTGAGGGCGTCCTCACTCTTTTCAAAAGCGAATAGGACATCTCCGAACGTCTCCGGCGTGGTCTGCGTAATGCCTAATGATTCCCCAAGCTCGACCAGGCCTCCCATGATCTTGTTTCCGAGTCCGAGGAGTTGGCCGGGCTGTTTTGGCAGTTTGTGACTCATAATTGGGCTGTGTTCTGAGTGGGTCGTTTTCAGACCCGGGTTGGTCTGCGCCGTTGCCTGGGTGGCTTCGGTCACACCTTCAGCACTTAGCAAATGGGGTGCCACGCGATGCAGCCTGTCGAAATGATGGCATTCACCGGCCAGATGGTTTGGGAGATCGCCGGTTCCCATAATATTCAGACCCGAAGGGCGCGGGACGAGCCCGAGTTCGCTGGGTCACAGCGGCTCCGGTCTCATCCTTGCAAGAGACAGAGTTGCCATTGCATGCCGCATTCTAAATCGCTCGGCACGCTCCGGAGGTGGCGGAGGATGAGATCTGGAGGCCTGCCGATCTACTGCGACCTCTCGAATGCGAGGTCAGCCCCAGAGTCCTTGAAGCGTATCCTTCCCGGCGACGCCCAAGGGGAATTTTTTGGCGAAGGGGTGCCCGGCGATGCCGGCGTATTTGCGCAGCTCAGTGTGGATGTGTTCGGGGCGGACGCGGATGCCTTTGTCCTTTTCCTTTTCGCAGGCGAGGGTCTGCGGGTTGATGGGGACGCTGAACTGTTTCTCGTCCGTCGCGCCGATGACGCGGTTGCCCTTGATACCGGGGCCAAGGAACATGACGGAGCCGATGGACCAGTGGTCCTTGCCGTTGCCGCCATTGTAGTTCGGCGTGCGGCCCATTTCGCTCTGGACGATGACGACGAGCTTGTCCCGGATTTTCGACTCCTCGGCGCGGCGGATGAAGTAGGCGATGCCGGCGAGGAATTCAGGAATCAGCTTCATCTGATCGGTGTCGTTGTTCGCGTGGCTGTCGAACTGGCCGATGGTGATATTAGCCGAGACGCAGACGCCGGCCTTGAATGCGGCGAGGGCGATCTCTGCCTGCTGGGACATGCGCTCCTTCGGGATGCTTTTCGGAATGTAGGGCGTGACGCGTTGCAGAGATTTGGAGTTCACCTGCGCGGCGTAGAGCATGTTTTCGGCGCGTTCGATGCGCGGGAGCCGGGGCTGCGATGCGCGGGTTTCATTTTGCTCGCGCAATGCCTGCTCGATGCGCGTGAGGGCGAAGTCGTCGTGGTAGGGCGAGCGCGCGTTGCCTTCAATGTGGTCCGCGAGGGCGATTTTTTGCAGTGAAGGAAGATAGGGCACGCGCGACATGGCGACGACGTTGCCGGTGGCGGAGTAGTTGCCAAAGGTGAGGAAGGACAGCGGGCAGGTGGGGCCTTTGCAGGCGGCGACGAGTGCGGCAAAGGTGGGATAGGCGAGGCTGTCGAGCTTGCCCGTGGCCATGTAGCGCGCGCCGGGCGAGTGATTGTTCACGGAGTAGTCGAGGCCGTTGAGGACAAGCAGTTCGCCGCTGAAGTCGGCGTAGAATTCCTCGTTGCTCATGCCGCCGGTGCGGTGCTTGCCGGTGGGGGCGAATTTGTGCGCGCCTTTGGTGAGGATGTCGCCTTCCGCGTAGAGGCGGTTGATGCCGCCGGTGCCCTTCGGGTCCATGAGGTAGGTGGTGTCCCAGCCGCCGGAGGCGTTGAAGACGACGTAGTAGGGGCCTTCGTAGGGCGGCTGTTCCTTTCCCGCCGCGCTCGCGAGTGATGTCATGCCGCGGGGGCAGGCGAAGCCGAGGCCGGCGAGGCTGCAGAGTTTCAGGAAATCGCGGCGGGTGTCATTCATAGAGGAATTCGTGCTGGCGGAGGAGATAGGTGACCACGGCGCGCCATGCGCGGACGGTGTATTTCGGATCGGGGACGGGGGCGGGGAGGTTCCGGCGGCAGGAGTAGATTTCCTCTTTGCCGGCGTCCTTGCTCGCGGCGGCGTCGCTGAGGATGCCGGTGAAGAGCCGGAATGTGCGATCGACTTCCGGTGAATCGACGGCGTCGCTGCGGCCCAGTACGCGCGTGTGGAGATGTGCGATCGTTCGCCGAATCTTTGCGTCAGCCTCGGTCGATTCGCCGGGGAGCACGTCCGGTTCGATCTCCGGGAACAGCAGCCGTTCGCGCGGCGGTCGGCTGAAGTCGAGCGCGGTGTGCCTGCATGCGATGTCGTTCGCGAGGATGCGCTGGATGGCGCCCATCGCGCCGCTCGGGTCGGTGGCGCGCTCGGTGACTTGTTTGGAATCAATCCCGCCGTAAAGCATGTCCAGGCCGCCGTCCCCATGTTTCAAGCGGCCCCACCTTTCGCCAAAGATGGCGTTGAGCTTTCGTTCGATCTGTTCCGGCGCGAGCATCCGCGCGAGGCCGATGTCGTCGAGTTCCGCCTTGCGTCCCGGATTTGCCGTGGCGCTCGCGACTCCGTCGGCGCGGTAAAAGTCGGAGGCGACCCAGTCTTTGATGACGCTCTTGAAATTGAAGCCTGTCTGCGCAAAGCGGGCGGCGATGGCCTCGGCCTGCCGCCGCTGTTCCGTATATGCGCGGCGCTTCGCTGCATAGAGCGGGTCGTCGAGGTCCTTCGGCGGCAGCAGGACTTTGCGACCGGTGAGGATGTAGTACGCGTGCTCGACCATCGCCACGGCAAAGCGCGGATCCTTCGCGGTGCGTTCGCCGAGCCATTGCAGCGAGCGCCAGCGCTCTTCCGCGGGCATGTCTTCGCCCTCGAAACCCGCCTGGAACATGTCTTCGAACCACCCACCTTTGCGCCGGCCATACACGCCCTGCTCCGCAAACTTCCAGTAGTCCTGAAACAGGCTCGCCACCGGGTCGAGCGTCTTGTGGCACACCACGCACTCGGATGCCTCCATCGTCGGCACCTTGTATTTCGCGGTGACCGCCGCGGCATCGGTCACGCGCGCGGCAAGCTCCAGTACATCCACGCCGAGGAAATGCTGGTAATACATCCGTGCGCGCAGCCGGTTGCGATTCGTCTCCGTGGTCGGATAGCGGGTGAGGTATTGGAAAGTGCTGAGCAATCCCGCGTGCGGATAGAAGCCGCTCGCTGATTCCTGATCCTGCTGCTTGGCGCGGCTTTTCAAGGCGTGCAGCCGCACCGGGACGAATTCAAACGGATCGTCCGCGTTTCTGAACTGTGCCTTGACCTCATCGAAGATGCCGTAGCCCCGCGCCCCGTACGGAGAGATCATGATGTAGTCCGCCGTGACGACTTCGGTGAACGGCTTCCCATTCCGCACGATGTGCTCGACGAGCTTCAGCGGTTCGAGGTGCAGCGCCTTGCGATATTCGTCGCCCATCCGGTAGCCCGCCTGCTCGCGCGCTTTCTCGTCGGCGATGTCTTTGAAATCCCGCTTCTGATACCAGTGCCGCTGCGGAAAATGATCGTAGGAAAGGAATGCCTGATCCGCATTCCCGTCCGCGCCGAGCGTGAGGAAGATGTCGTTGAACCCCTCGCGCAGCCGGTCGTAAAACGCATCCTCCTGCATCACCGCGTCGAGCATCGCCGGCATCGCCTTCAATCCGCCACGCGCGACGGCGGCCAATTCCGCCTCGGTCGGCAGACGCCCTGCCAGCGAGAGCGTGACGCGCCGCAGCAATCTTCGCTCGTCGAGCATCACGATGCCGTCGAAAAATGGCGGCGCATTCCTGTCCGCCTCGGTCGCTGTGCGAGCCGCCGTCGATGGCGCATTCACGCGCCGGACAAAATCCGCCAGCACGCGATACTCCGCGGAGTCCGCTTCGATCGCCACCTTGCCGCCGTGCTTGAGTTTGCCGGTCGCCTTCAGCAGCAGCCGCGACTGATCCTTCGCCATCAGTCGCGCCATCTTGGTGAAAGCACCCCGGTTGGAACGCATCACCTCAGCGCGTTCCGCTCCCTGGGCGCGCGCCGGGTCGTGCAGGAGAAACTCGCTGTCCTCCGCTTCGCCGCCGGTCTTGTGGCATTTCAGGCAGGATTGCGCGGCGACCGTGCCCCAGACTTCCTCCGCGAAACGATCGTCCGCCGCGGCACACGCCGCGCCGCTGTAGGTCGGCTCGGCACTTTGCGCGGTGCAGATGAGCCCAATCGTCGCCGCGAGGAATGGGAGGCGCGGGATTTTCGACATAGGTGACGGTGTCGGTGGGTGAGTGGGGAAATTGGAGTTTCAACGGGGGCGGACAACCGCCATTGGAACTATCATGCTGCGGTTCGTTCCATGTGAAGAATCTCGTCCGTTTCTGTCTGCGCCGCAAAGTAGGCGAGGCTTTTCAACCTCGCCCGGGCGAGCGCTGCGAGGCGGTGGGAAGGGCGTGCGAATCTGGACGGCATTCAAAGTTCGGAGACCCTTGCCCCGCGCCATCCCGCCGCCTGCGCCCATCCTTCCGCGCGAGGTCGCAAACCCCGCCTACATTGCCGCGCTGCCGCGCGTCTTCGATTCCTGCGTTCCGTTTTCATCCGCCGATGGGATGGGCCAGAAAACGATTCCCTTCCTGCCGGCATGATCCACTCTTTCCCCATGCAGACGCGCACGCAGTGTTTCCGTGGTCCGGCTTTCGCCGGCAGAATTCTCCGCGCTTTTCTGGTTGCGGCGGGCTTCTCGTTTTTCATTCTTCCGCTCGGAGCCGGCGTCTATCGCAATTCCATCGCACCCGGCACGGTGCCGTGGCCGGGCGGCGTCGTGCCTTATGCTTGGGATGTGAGCGTGCCGGTTCCGCTCCGGGCCACCTACCTCGCCGGGCTGCGCGAATGGGAAATGGCGGCGAACATCCACTTCATCCTGCGCACGAGTGAAGCGACCTACCTCCGTCTCGCCTACGATCCGATTGCCCCGAGCGGAAGTTACACCGCCAGCCCGCCGACATTGACGATGGTCAATCTCAGCCGTCGCCTCGTGTGTCACGAATCGGGGCACGCGCTCGGCCTGGAGCACGAGCATCAGCGGCCCGATCGGGACTCCTCCATCACAGTGTTCCTCGCGAACATCATTGATTCGGCGGAGTTCAAATTCGCGAACTACCTCGTCAGCGAGGCGACGACGAATGGCGCTTACGATTTCGAGTCGGTGATGCATTACCAGCGCACCGAGTATTCCATCGATCCGGCGAACCTGAGTTCCATGCTGCCGAAGCCGCCGAACGATGTCCTGTTCTTCAACCGTCTCAGCAACTTCGCCCTCAGCGCGGGCGACCGGGCGACGGTGGCATTTCTCTACGGCGCGGGGCCGGTGCTGTCTTCCGTCGTCACCAACACGCAGGACACCGGCACCGGCAGTCTGCGCGCCGCGATCTATTACGCGAATGAGCATCCGGGGACGACGATCACCTTCGCGATTCCCAATTCCGATCCCGGATTCTCCGGCGGTGCCAATACGATCCGGCTCACCGGCAGTCTTCCGCCCCTGGTTGCAAACGCCACGACGATCAACGGCGCATCGCAGCCGGGATATGCCGGAACGCCAGTGATCGCCCTCAGTGGCGAGAGCCTGATTCCCGAGGCGAAGGATGTGAACGGGATGATGATTTTTGCGGCGAACTGCCGGGTGCGCGCACTGGCCATCCACGGCTTCAGCGACAACGGCGTCGCCATGTTCCATCGCGGCGCGACGGGGAACATCGTCGAGGGATGCCACATCGGCGTGAAGCCCGACGGCACGACGGCGAGCGCGAACAAACGACAGGGCGTGGCCATCTGGGGCGGCGCGCAGAACAACCGCATCGGCACGGATGGCACGGCGAGCGCGACGCGGAACGTCATTTCCGGCAACACGGAATATGGAGTCCTCGTCCTCGAATCTGGCACGACTGGGAATCGAATCTCCGGCAACTACATCGGCACGAATGCCGCGGGTACAGCGGCATTGCCGAATGCAAAGAGCGGCGTCGCCGTGTGGGGGACGGCGACAGGCAATCAGATCGGCGGACTCACGAATGCCGAGCGGAACGTGCTCTCCGGAAATGCGGAATACGGCGTCCTGATCTCCGACGCGGGAACGACGAACAACGTCGTGCTGGGAAACTACATCGGAACCAACAGCGCGGGTGCGGCGGCAATCGGGAATTCGTTCGGCGGCGTGATCATCTACCAGGGGGCAAACGGAAACTCCCTCGGTCGCGGGAATGTGATTTCTGGCAACTCTTCGTACGGAGTGCTGATCATCGGCGCGGCTGGCAATAGCGTGGTGGGGAATCTCATCGGCCTGAATGCAAGCGGGACCGCAGCGCTCGGGAATGCACGGACCGGCGTCGCCGTGTGGGGGGCGGCAACGAACAATCTCATCGGCGGCAGCGCGCCCGCCGCGCGCAATTACATCGCGGGCAATTTCAACTACGGCCTCATCATTCTCGACGCCAACACGACTGGAAACGTCGTCGCGGGAAATTGCATCGGCCTGAAACCCGATGGCTCCTCCGCCGGCAACGCTTTTGCTGGCGTCGCATTTTGGGGCGGATCGAGGGGCAATCGCGTAGGTGGCGGATCAGGGGAGGGGAACATGATCACTTCCAGCGGATGGGATGGCGTCGCGCTCTACGACACCGCCACGATGGAGAACTCCATCCTCGGGAATCAGATCTCCGGCAACGGCGGCGTGGGCATCGGAGTCTGGACGGGCACCGGGATCGCCGCGCCGACGATCACCGGCGCGTCAATAGGCACCGCGACGCAGGTCGCAGGAACCTTCACACTGTCCGGCGCCGGCTATCATCGCATCGAATTCTTCGCCAATCCCGCGGGCGGCGACGAAGGGCGCCACTTCATCGGCGCGGTCGCGAGCAACACCGGGAGTTTCACAGTGAATCTGCCCGCGATGATTCCATCCGGCTACAATGTCACTGCAACGGTCACCGTTCCTGCCGGTGACACCTCGCCCTTGAGCTTCCCATTCACGCCGACTTTCACGGATACGGACATTGATGGGATGCCGAACGCGTATGAAACGGCGAATGGCCTGGTGAACGGGATCAACGACGCGACCAACGACGCTGATGGCGACGGACAGACGAACATCGCCGAGATGTTCGCCGGCACCAATCCCCGCTCGACGCTCAGCAGGTTCAAACCGTTGCGGATCGTCACGACGCCCACTGGCGCCGATGTCATCCTCGACAATCCCGCGCCCGGCAGATTCTGGCGTTTCGAAGTGAGCGACGATTTCGTCGCGTGGCAGACTCTCGCATTCGGTCTCTTTGATTCACCGACCGATTCCGATCCCGGCCAGATTGCGGTAACGGATTCATTGGCACTCGGACGACCCAGGCGCTTTTATCGCGCGGTGATCGAGCCGTGAAGGAATGCGCGACGGAAAGTGGACTGATGTTCGCCGCCTCGATCGCTTCACAGACGGCTGCCGTTCGGGTGTCGGACCGCGTCCAGGACATCGCGGACACGCCATTCGCCTGAATCGCCCCGCTCACTTGAACCGCGCTCGGTTGATCGGGGACCGGACAGGAGCGTCCAGGCAGCTCAAGGGAGAGAGGAGTTGAAAGCAAGACGGGCTTGGAAGGGGGATTGGAACTGGAGTTTTCCGACGCGGCAGTGGTGGTTGTTGGAGGGGACGAAGGCCCCGACGGCTGCGCGGAGTTGGGCGAGGTCTTGGTAGGTGCGGCCGTGGATGATTCGTTCCGTGAGGGTGCGGTGGAAGCGTTCGCCGACGCCGTTGGTCTTAGACAAGCATGGTCCTTCTTCCAACTGACTAACATCTAATGGAATTCCCACCCCTTTTCGAAACATCTTTACACCTTGTCGGAATGCGATGGAGGCATGATCAGCCTGATGGGCATCACTGAGCCTGTTGGCTTTGCCATCAATGGATGAAGCCCCTTGCTGAGCAACTCGTATGATTCTGGATGGCGGTTGAGAGCGCTGCCTGCAGCCGAAGCTGACCTCGTCAGCAACTGAAGTGAATCAGCGGCATATTTGGAGTTATCGGACGCACCTTCCTGCAAGGCTAAACGCAACCGCGCACACCCTCCGCTTATGGGCTGGCGTGCCGTGATTCCAAAAGTGGCCACGCTGGGGAATTTCATTCTCGCACGCTGCTCGGTGCCTTGCAGCTCCTCGTCTCGCGAACTAAGCATCCATTTTTCGGGAATCCGATGTTTGACTGTCCGGAAATCCCCGCTACCTGTCTGCAAATGAAACTGCCGTTGCACACCACCTCCGCGCCGATTGTCGGCAGCGAAGCGCGGCGGCTGCCCAACGCCGTGAAGGGCGGGCGTGCCGTGAGCAATCCGCGCGCGAAGGAATTCGCAGCGGAGATCGTTGCGGAACTGCGGCGGGCCGGGCGCAAGGCGCGCACTGCGCGCAATGGCTGAGGCCGACGCGCGCGATTGGACGGGCGTCGCCGTCGAAAAACTCAACGCGCTGAATCCACAGGACGCAACGGGCTTCCGCCCCGTGCGCGGTGAGTTTGCGACCTACTGGAAACAGGGACGCATCGCGCGCGAAGTGCGGGCGCACGTCGGGCAATGCTGGTTCGTGCGCGAGGCGGGCCGCTTTCTCGGCTACATCACGATGCTCGCCGACTGCCTCACCGTGGAGCATCCGCTGTTGCGGGCCGAGAACGTGAAGTATCGCACCTTTCCCGCCGTGAAAATCGGCCTGCTCGCCGTGGACAAGCGTGCCAAAGGGCTGGGCACCGCCCTCGTGCGCTGGGCATTCCGCTACGCCGCCAGTGACCTGTGCCCGCGACTCGGCGCACGGTTCATCACCGTGGATGCCCTTTACGATCTCGATTCCGATTACGACACGTCCGGCTTCTACGCGCGTTTCGGTTTCGCGTTCGCAGACGGCGAAGGAAAGCGCATTACCCGGCAAGCCGTTCCGCACGATGTATTTCGATCTGAAGCCGATTCTCGACGCGCTGGCGGAAAAATCCTGATTCCAAAACGCCCCGGTTTTCCGGCAATCGGGCGTGCTATGCAGGCTCAGAATTGCTTTCCATTTTCCCGGCGCAACTCCTCTGTAACCCTGTATCCATGCCGCTTCCAGCCGATTCTGAAAGGGGTACTCGGGGCGGGACTTGAACCCGCACGGCTTGCGCCATACGCCCCTCAAACGTACGTGTCTGCCAATTCCACCACCCGAGCGTTTCTTGGAAAGGGACGGGCTAGATAGCAGGCGCGCCGACGGACGCAAGCGTTCTTTCTTCGGTTCCTGCAATTCCACGCCATCCACCGTCGCCGCGACTACTTCAGTTCGGGAAGCTCGCGAATCTTGATGTTGCGGAACGCGACTTCGTTCCCGTGGTCCTGCAGGCAGATGCGACCTTTGGCCGCCTTCGCGAAAAGCGGATACTTCCCGAACTTCGATTTGGCGACTTTCTCGTTCCAGTCCGCCGAACCGATCTCGTACTCGACATACTTCGTCCCGTTCATCGTGTGCTCGCACTTGTAGGTGCCGACCGGAGTCTTCTGACATTTGAGAACAAAATGGTTCCATTCCCCCGGCGGCTTCGTCGTATCCACGCTGGCGGGATACAGCGCGTACATCCAGCCGGCCTTCTGCGGATCGTGTCCCGCGGCGTTGTCCTGAATCTGCACCTCCGGCCCTGTGTTCCATGGCGGGCCAGCCGTCTCCTGCACCTTGAACATGATGCCGCTGTTCCCTCCGGGGCTGATCTTCCATTCGATGCTCAGCTCGAAGCTCTCGTAATCATCCTTCGTCACGATGTCCCCCCCGCCCTTCTTGGTCAGCGCCAGCACGCCATTCTCGACGACCCATTGCTCCGACAGGGCATCCTTCCTATAGCCCCGCCAATGGGCCGAGGCATCCTTGCCATCGAAGAGCAATTTCCAGCCGTCGGTCTTTTCGGCAGAGGTCAGGTCATTGTCACCGGCAAACGCCACAGCCGTGGCGAGGAAAAGGAGGAGCAATCGTTTCATCGTTTTCGTCTTATGCAGTGGTGGCGGAAGACAGTCAATCCTTCCTCGGCAATTCCTCCACGCTCAGGCGATCATCTTCCCGAGGAAAAAGCGAAAGTCCCCGTCCCTTTCCGCGTTTCGTTTCGCGCACGACTTTCCTGTCCCCATTTGCCGCCCAGACCATCGCCTCGCAGGTGATTGCTCCGGGTCCATCCGGTCCTCTCAACTGATCAACAGCAACCGCGGCGAATCTCCCGGCAGCGTCCCAGGCGCGCGGTGGATGCAAGGCGGGACGGGGCTGCCGGGCCATTCCGTAGCGATGCGCCAGAGATTGCCGAGGCCGAAGGAAAATGGCCGCGCGAGCGGGACGGCGGCGTAGTGGAGGTCGTAGCAGTTCTCCCGCATCCATTCGAGGAAGTCGCCATCTTCCTCTCCCCCGAAGAGCCTGAGGAGTTCCGCGCGCGTGCCGGGGATGTCCACGCGCCGTTGCGCCTCGTCATTGCGCAGCCCCTCGCTCGTTGCCCCGATGTAGGTGCAAAGCCACGTATCCGCCTCCACCGGCGCGCTGTCCACGTGCCACGAATAGACATCCGTGCGCACGACCTCCGGCTCCTCGTCGCGCGGGTAGCCATGAATGCAGTCGAGCACGGGCGCCAGGCCGCGCTCGCGCAGAAGCCGCTGGTCTTCGAGGAGAACGTCCACCGCCGCCCTGCCCGCAGCGCTCAAGCGGAGACCATTGAGTCGCGAATCGTCGAGCGTGGTGATGCCCCCGCCGACGCCAAGACGCTCCACGGCTTCGCTGAAATCGCCAGCTAGCGTGCGCTCCCAGCAGAGAGCGTTGACGCCGCCTCCGAACGGGGTCGTGACCAGTTCATCGAAACTTTTCACCACCTTGATGCGGGTGTAGCCGAGAGGCGGGGTGAAAGGAGGCATGTGCGGGATGGTGCGGTGCAGTCGTTGCCGAGGCGCAAGGCCAGCCTAGACTTGGCACCCGCGTTCACACGCTCAAAGTATCAATTAAGCCTTAAATCCAATTCCGTTTCTGGCGGTGCGGATTTGACGGCTTCAAATACCCCTTTTGCAAAATCACGATTCTTCAAGGCTGCATCTTCGTCTTTGCCATTCTCTTCGACAAAGGCATTTAGCTCCTTCTCAAAGATGCTTACGGCTTGTGAAAATCCTGAGTCCACGGAGGTCCGCAATTCCGAGACAAGGGATTGTGCAATCTGTGCGCCCGGAGGTTCGGCGGCCGCTTCTTTGATTGATTTCTCAAGGCCCTCTTGATGGCGAGCATGGATGATCCCGGCCAATTACAATCCAGCTTTCCGCAACGCCCCCTTCTTGGCCGCTGATGAAACCGACATGACTTTTTCTCTGCAGGTTTGGACGAGAACATGAGCAGCGACGAACTGCAACGCGCGTTCTCGACTCTGCGGTTCCATGCTAGAATCCAAAACCCCATCGGCGGTGATTTGCAGCGCAAAGACCTTTGCATAATCGCAGTCCTCGTCATTCCGCCGAAAGAATTCGCGGCGGCTCAGGCTATTCCGTTACTTGGATGCATGCTCCAAAAATACACCTAAATAGGGGGAGTGCCGCCGATCCGATGTATTGTCACACTGGAGGAATAACGCGATGAAGAGGTTTCAAGGGAAAATACCCTTGGTAAACACATTCGGAAAAGCGTCTCTACATCCAGTCGCCGGCACACCCCGTGGATCCCTCTAATCACCGCACCATGGCGGCGAAAGAAGGCGCTGGAGAGGGCTAGTGAGTTACGCGACAGAACACTAGCTCATGCGACTTTCCGGACACGCTCTAAGAGATAAGTGTGAGAGCTATCCTCCGCCTGCACGACCATGTGATCGGAGGAAACGGCGGGCAGCCTCACCTCGGCGACGGCGTGTGTGGCAGGGGCGGGGAGCCGGATGCTGGAAGGAGCAATCCTCTGCAGGGGGCGAATGCCTCTTGCAGCGAGAGTGCCCGGCGGCCGCCACTCCTCTCACCATCCCGTTTCCAGGTTGCGGGATTGAACTCCACCTTGGGCGGGTGAAGTATCCAGGCCATGTCCTCCACTCCTCATATCGAGTTCACCGCAGCAGAACCGAACCCCGTCGAACCCGCGCCGCGCGATGGCCGTTCACGACGTGACTTGTTGAAATCCGCATTTGCCGCCGTGGGCGCGAGCGCGCTGGTGCCGGCGGCATCCGGCGGGGCGGAGCCAGATGCCCGCCGCGCTTCGCCGAAGCGGTATGAGATGAAGAAGTCGATCAACCTGTGGGCATTCCCGTATCCGGATCGGATGAATCTCGAAGAGTGCATGCGGCTGGCGAAGGACGCGGGCTTCGATGGGATCGAACTCAACTATGATCTGGACAATGACCTGTCGCCGAAGGCCGGCGCGAAGGAATGCGCGGAGATTCGGAAGATGGCGGACCGGATCGGCATCGAAATCAGCGGACTCTGTTCATTCCTCTTCTGGCCGTATCCGCTGACGAGCAACGATCCCGCAAAGCGCGCGCGGGGCATCGAACTCGCGGGCAAGATCGCGCAGGCCGCGCATGACCTCGGCGTGGAGAATGTGCTCGTGGTGCCGGGTGCGGTTCACATTCCGTGGCGCACGGATCACGAACCGGTGCCGAATGATGTGTGCGACCGTCGCGCGCGGGAGGCGGTGGGGGAACTCGTGAAGTCGGCGGAGAAGCTGAAGGTCTGCCTGAACATCGAGAACATCTTTTTCAACGGCTATCTGATGACGCCGATGGAGATGAACGCCTTCGTGGATCACTTCGGCAGCGAGCACGTCCGCATTCATTTCGACACGGGGAACATCTCGATGTTCCAGCATCCGGAGCACTGGGTTCCGATCCTCGGGAAGCGGACGAAGAACATCCACTTCAAGGAATACACGAAGAAGGGCACGGACTACTCGCTGGAGACTTTCCGCCCGCTGCTCGACGGCACGACGAACTGGCCGGCGGTCATCGAGGCGCTCGATCAGACCGGCTACCGCGGGTTCGTCACGTTCGAGTATTTTCATCCGTATCTGCATTATCCCGAGGCGCTCGTTTACCAGACTTCCGATTCGCTCGATCGGATGCTGGGACGTGCGGGATACCGGACGCGCAGTTGACGCGGTGAGGACTCAGCGGAGCCATTCGTCGCGGTGGCTGGCGACGAACTCGTCATCATGGAGATGCGGGTAGGCGCGGGAGACGCGGTCGATTTCCGCGAGCTGTCCGGGGCTGAGTGTCTCGTGTTCATCGAGGCACCAGATGCCTTCGAGCAGACCCTGTCGGCGCAGGATCTCGTGCAGACCGGTGATGCAGCCACGGAAGCCGTTGGCGGCGTCGAAAAAGGCGGCGTTGGAATCCGTGACCTCGACACCCAGTCGCAGCAATTCGGGTGTGGCATCGGCATGGCGGCAGCGACCGAGGAGTTCCGCTCCGCGCTTTGCCCACACGGACCAATGGCCAAGCAGACCGCCGACAATGCGGCGCTCTTTGCCGGCGAAGCGGAATGGCGTGAGCAGATCGGCGACGATGTTGTCGTCGTTGCCGGTGTAGAGCGCGATGTCGTCGCGGCCGGCTGCGATGACGGCGCGCACGACATCAAGGGTCTGGTAGCGGTTGAACGGCGCCATCTTGATCGCCACCACGTTCTCGATCTCCGCAAAGCGACGCCAGAATCCGTACGGCAGCACGCGACCGCCCACGCTGGGCTGAAGGTAAAAGCCCACGACAGGAATGTTCTCCGCGACCGCGCGACAATGCGCGAGCAGGGCATCCTCATCCGCATCCCGCAATGCGCCGAGGCTGAGCAAGGCCGCGTGATATCCGAGTTCGCGCAGGAGCTGCGCCTCGGCCACTGCCTGCATGGTCGGGCCGCAGACTCCGGCAATGCGGACGAATGGCCGCGACGTGCGATTCATCTCCTCCGCGGCCAGTTGCAGCACCGGTTTGAACAGACCGATCCCCGGATCCCGAATGGCGAACTGTGTGGTGTGAACGCCGACGGCGATCCCGCCGACGCCGGAGGCGATGTAGTAGCGGGATAGTGCGCGCTGGCGGCGCTCATCCAGCCGACGTGAGGCATCGAGGGCGAGCGGATGCGCGGGAATCGCCAGGCCTGACAGCAGCAGAGTCCGAAGTTCGGTGGTCATAGCTTTACTGCGTAATGGATCTGTCGGCCGGTCTCGATGAAGCCGCACGACGGGTACAGGTGCTGGCCCACGGGATTGTTCGCCATGGTCTCGATCATCGCAAACGCCAGTCCTTCTTGGCGAAAATACCCGAGTGCATGCTCGATGAGCTGGCGTCCGATGCCTTGACCGCGCGCGGTTTTGTCCACGGCGAGATTCGGAATGCGTCCCTTGCCCGCCTCGCGGTCGATGCTGGTGCTGATGTAGCCGAGAACCTTGCCATCCGCCTCTGCGACGAAGACGCCCGCGGCATTGGCTCCGATGTCCTCATCGACATGCCGCGCCTTGCGCCAGCGCCAGTCGCGGCCGCCCACGATGCCGAGCACCTTCTCGACATTCTGATCGATGGCGATGCCGTCGAAGCCCTCGACCGTCATGCGGCGCAGTTCATCGAGGTCGCTCGATTGGAAAAGTCGGATCGTCATCGCTAGAAGCGCCCGTCCGTGACTTCAAAGTGCGAGGGCTTCCCCAGCGAGGCACCGCCCCGCCGGAGCCAGTTGGCTGTGGCCTCGATCATCTCCGTGAGCGTGACCGTCGGAGGGCCGAAAAGCTTGTAGGATCGTGCTGCGTCCCAGAGCCAGACGGTATCGCCTTCCTTGCCGGTGATGACCGGTTCGCGTTCGAGCAGTTCGCCGAAGCGCTGGGCCAGCGAGCGGATCGACACGCGCTCCAGGCCCGTGACGTTCAACGCGACGGGTGGCGAAGCCGTGTGTGCGAGGCATTGGATGGCGCGCGCATTGGCGTCGCCCTGCCAGATGACGTTTGCAGCGCCCATCGTCACATCCACGGGCAGTCCCTGCGCCACCTTCTGCGCGACATCGCAGAGCACGCCGTAGCGCAGGTCGATGGCGTAGCAGAGGCGGAACAGCAGCGCGGGTGTCCCGTGCTGGTTGGCAAAATGCGTGAATACCCGCTCACGCCCGACGCAGGAGTTGGCGTATTCGCCCGGCGGTCCCAGCACATCGTCCTCGCGCGAAGCCGGCCCATCGGCGGGCACGAGCGGATACACGCAACCGGTGGAGAATACGACGATGCGCGACTTCGCGTAACGCTCCGCGACGATGGCAGGCACCACTGTGTTCATCACCCATGTCAGCTCTGGCGCTTCGCTGGTGCCGAACTTTTGTCCCGCCATGAAGATCACATTCGGCGCATCCGGCAGGCTCTGCACTGCTGCGCGATCCGCGAGGTCGCAAGGGATCGTCTCCACTCCATGCCGTTGCAGGCCCTGCGCCGCACTCGCCGAGGAAAACCGCGACACGGCGAAGACGCGTCTCTTTCGCTGTCCGATCTCATCCAGCCCGCGCCGCACCATGCGCGCCAGCGTCGGCCCCATCTTGCCGCCTGCGCCGAGAATCATCACGTCGCCCCCGATGCCTTGCAGCGTGTCGAGAACGCCTGGCGTCGGGTGGCTCAGTTCGTCTTCGAGCTCGTCAATCGTGTGTATGGGCTTCATGCGCGGGGAAGGTCAGCGCGATCACCTCTTCAGCGCCGAGGCGACAAACTCAGTCAATTCCCTGGTCGCCGGATCGTCCGGGTTGCCGAGGTTGTTGTTGAGCTTGTTGTGGTCCGTGTCCTTTGCACCAAAGACCTTCACGGAGATATCCGCGTCCTTCAGCACCGCGCCGAGGCGCTGTGCCTGCGCAGTCGTGTCGGGATGAGCGGCGACGTGGAGGATGAGAAATGGCGGGATGCCCTTGCCCTTGGCGACATGCGTGACGGCGGAAAAATCGCGATGCTTCGCGGGATCGTTGCCGAATTTCTCGCGGTGACCGTATTTCGCCTGGGGCTGGCCATGCACCTTCCGCCTGGTCTCGGCGGTCTCGATGATGGCGGGCACGTCGTAAGTGTCGCCATCCACGGGGACGCAGCCTTTGAGCACACCGAACGAAACGCCTTCCGCCTTCAGGTAGCGATCGTCGGTGCAGAGGATCGCGGCGAGTTGGGCGCCGGCTGAATGTCCGCCGACAATCACGCGCTTCGGATCGCCACCGTATTCGGCGATGTGACTGTGCATCCAGCCGAAGGCCTTCGCGACGTCGCGGATGAGCGTGCCCATGTCCACCCCGGGCAGCAGGCGGTAGTTGGTGGAAACGAAGACGAAGCCTTTGTCCATGAACCATTGCGGTTTGATCTTCACGTCTGTCTTGTCGCCGCCCTGCCAGCCGCCGCCGTGAATCCAGAACACCACCGGCAGATTTTTTGCGCCGTCCGGTGCATGGACATCGAGCACATGGCGTTCGTGCGCGGGTTCGGCGTAGGGGATGTTGCGTTTCACGTTTTCGGCTTGGGCGAGGGATGCGAGGGCGAGGACAAGAAGGAGCGGGGAGGGGAGTCTCATGAGTTTGGATGTGTTGCGCGATGTCACCACCGGTGGTGATCAAAGGCGAGCGTGGTTTTTTCATGCGGGCTGGTCCGCGTGAGATTGATCGTGGGTCGAAGGAACGATGCGATGCGCTCAAGGAGAAGCGGTATGATACCGCCCTCTCGCTGCGGCTGCTCCGCACCGTAGCGAGCCGATGACAGTAGCCGACGCCGTGAGGAGGCGGGCTGATCTTCCAATCCGCAATCCAGAATGCCCGCCTCCTCACGGCGTCGGCTACAGGCAATCGCTGGCAGAGGCGCGGAGCGACCGCTGCCGGAGGGCGCTAAAGCGCCCCTCCTTGCGCTTGCTGCCATCTGCGGCTTCTCATTTTGGACGCAGATCAAATCACGCCCGGCCGCTCCTCGTTCAGGCGGGACGGGCTGGGTCGGATTTTCCGATCACTCCCCGAATGCGAACAGGCTCTTGTCCGTGCGCAGGTAGATGCGGCCATCGACGATTGCCGGCGTGGCGAAAGCCGGTTCGCCGATCGCGTTGCGCGCGAGAACACCAAAGGAGGGACCGGCGTCGAGCACCACGACGGTCCCGCGTTGCGAGGCGATGTAGATGCGGCCATCCGCGGCGACGGCGGAACTGTAGTAGTCGCCCGGAGCCTCCACGCGCTCGGCCTGATACAGGATGCTCCCGTTGCTGGCATCGTAGCTGGAGGCGAGGCCACCGCTTTTCATGGTGAACACGCGGCCCTGGTAAAGCAGCGGCGAGGACACGTAGGGCAGGTGCTTGTTCACCTTCCACGTCACGTGGGTGTCGCTGATGTCGCCGTGCCCGCCCGGCTTGATGGCAAAGATCTGGTTCTCCGCCGCGGCGAACATCCCGCGCATGTGATCATATTCCTCGCGCGTGACGCGGCGATCCTTGCCCACGTCGATCTGCGAGAAGCGGTCCTTGAGCGGGCCGCTCGGGAACTCGTCGGGCACGAGCACGCCGTCCTTGTCGCGATCGTTTGCCGCCGCGAACTCGTCGAACGGCACCATTTCCACGCGCCCGCCTTCGTCGCCGCCGACGTTCCAGCTCGAGACAAACAGCATGCCTTCCCCAGCGACCGGCGTGGCATTCGAAACGCGGGCCATGCCCCGTGCGGACCAGCGCTCGCGACCATCCTTCACATCGTAGCCGCGCACCCACAGCGATCCTGCGACGACGATCTCCTCCGTGCCGTCGTGCTTCCACAGCAGCGGCGAGGAAAAGCTGCGGCGAAACTCCGGGCGTTCCGTGCGCCACACTTCGGCGCCGGTCTTCGCATCCAGCGCGAGCAGGTGAGCCCCGACATCCTGATCGCAGATGAGGATCACCTTGCCATCCGCGAGAATCGGTGACGCACCTGTGCCGAACTCGACGATCGGCGTCGGCAGCGGCTGGCGCCAGAGTTCCTTCCCATTCCAATCGTAGGCGAGGACGCCGAAGGAACCGAACGAGACATAGACGCGTTCCCCATCCGTGCATGGCGTCGGCGATGCGGGGCTGCCGATGCGATGAGTCTCCTCGATCTTCTCCGCAGGAGCCGGGGCGCGCCAGAGTTCGCGGCCATCCGCGCGGTTCAGGCATAGTGTGATGAGCTTGCCGCCATCGAGCGCCGTGAGCGCGATCCTGTCGCCCCAGATGCAGGGCGACGAATGTCCGGACGGGATCGCCACCTTCCAGATCACATTCTTTGCCGGGCCAAATTCGACAGGCGGTTTCCCTGTGCCGATCCCCAGCCCGCCGGGGCCGCGGAACTGCGGCCAGTTCGGCTCGGCGGCGCGCAGGCACGCGCAAGGGAGGAAGAGAAGAAGGAAGAGCCGGGGCGCGGAGAGGATCATGGGTTGAACTTTATCGAGAAGAGATCGGCGTCGCTCATTTCAAAGCGGAGCTTTACGGCCTTGCCGGCGTGCACGCCGAGATCGTTGCCGGGTTTCCATTTCACAGTGCGGGCAATGTGGTCGCCCCAGATCGGCTCGCAATCGTCGAGCGCAAAGCCGGGCGACGGCTTGCCATAGGCGTCCTGGATTTCCACACGAATCTGGCCGGCGGCGCTGGTGGAGTAGTTGAGTTCGAGCTGCGTGCCGGAAAACGTCAGCGGCTGCGTGACGAACTCGCCGCCGGCGAGCGGCGCATTGACGGACACGAATCCATCCGGCCGCAGCGTGTATCGGCGTCCGCCGGTGAGGAACATCGACAGCTCCGTGTCGCTGGTCTGGTGGATGCCGATGGCGGCGTAGTTGGCACGGTCGGCCCAGCCGTCCTTGCCGATGCCGGGACGGATGAAACTCTGCGTGAACTCGCGATCGTATTTGTCCCCGCCGCGCGTGCTCATGAAGAGGATGTCCGTGGCCGCGCCGCGCTTGTCCATGAAGCGCGTCGGCAGCGCGACGTAGATGTGTGGCGCACGGAAATAGGGCTGCGTGCAGGCGGTGTAGAGGTGCTCCTTTGGCAGGTTCGCCGCCATCTCGACGAACGGCGTCCAGTGGATGAAATCCTGCGACGTGGTGCGCGCGATGCCGCGCATGCCTTTGATGATCCGCCGGAAATAGCACACATAGCACTGCTCGCTCTCGCTCCAGAACGCGTAGTTCTGCGAGTCGAAGTACTTGCCCCATTCCTCCGGCACCACTGGCTCGTCGCGGAGCTTTTTCCAATGGACGCCATCGGGCGACACGAACGCCTTCAGTCCTCCCGGGCCACGTTTGTCGCGCACGGCGACATGCGGCGGCTGATACGCCAGCCCGCCGAGCGCCTTGTATTTCTCCGTCGCCGGCACGCCGGGCTTGGTGTCGATGAAAGGCGTGAAATTGTGGTTCACGAGAAACTCGTTCATCAGGACGATGTTGCCTGCGGGAAACGTCGGGTGATCGAAGAGCCCGAGGTTCGGCAGCGTCCAGTGAATCGCGTCCTTGCTCTCCGCGTAGAGCGTCACTTCGCCTTCGTGATACTGCTCCCAGCCCTGCTTCCAATGATTCCCCGGCTTCTGGTCGCCCCGGTAGTAGAATTGGAACTTGTCCTCCGCCTTCAGCACCGTCGCGTAGTGCCCTTGCGGTCTCGGCGGAGAAACCGCGGGCGCAAGTTGTGGCGCATGGAGCTTCAGCGTGGTGTTGGCAAGTTCACCGACCAGCAGGCGATCCACAAACAGCTCACGCCGCGTGCCGATCGCCACGGGATCAGCGGCGGAGCTGCGGGCTGTCTGCGACAGCGCCAGCACGGCGAAAAGGAGGGGCAGACGGATCATTGAGTTTGGTTCGGGTGTTCGGGCGGTGTCCCTTCGCGGCCTCACGGGCAGACTATGCGTTGACGGCGCGTTTCTTGGAGGGTTTGCGTGTGTCGCGGTCGCGCTGTGCCGTGAATTTTGCACGGCCGTTTTCGCCGCGGGCAGTTTTTCCTGAGGGCATGCTCCAGCGCTGCCGGGCGGGAAGATTGTGGGCGCATCGCATTCCGCACGCCTTGACGTTGGCGCGTGCGTTGCCTTTGCTCCGCGCGTGCCAGCCCAGGAATCCTTTCAACTGCTCTTCGCAGCATTGGCGTTCTTTCTCGGAGCGAGCATCGGATCTTTTCTGAACGTCTGCATCTACCGGATGCCGCTCGGGATGTCGGTGAACAAGCCGCGGCGGTCGTTCTGCCCGCACTGCAAGTATCAGATCCCGTGGCATGCGAACCTGCCGCTGATCACGTGGCTCGTGCAGCGCGGAAAATGCGGGAACTGCGGAGCGCCAATCGCCGCGCGCTACTTACTGGTGGAATTGCTCACGGGGCTGCTGTTCCTCGGCGCGTGGTGGCGCATTCCGCACCTCGGCGGCGGAGAGTCGCCCGATGCCTGGGTGCTGGCGTTTCCGCTGTTCACCTTCGTGGCGCTGCTGATCGTCGCGACGTTCATCGATTTCGAGCACTTCATCATTCCCGATGAAATCACGATCGGCGGCGCGGTGGCGGGGTTGCTTTTCAGCGTGGCGCTGCCGGTGTTGCACGGGGAAACGAGTCATCTGCGTGGTTTGCTGATGTCGCTGGCGGGGGCGGGGGCGGGCTTCGGTTTGCTGTGGCTGGTGAGCGTGCTTGGCAAGCTGGCGTTTGGAAAGAAGACGCTCCTCTTTTCCGCGCCGCGTCCCTTCACTTGGAAGCTGGAGGATGAACGGGCGAAGCTTGTCGTGGGCGGGGACGAGATGTGGTGGGACGAGCTGTTCTCGACGGAGAAGGACTGGCTGGTGATGGATTGTGCGCGACTCGAGTTTGACGGAAAAGTGCATGAGAATATCGAGGTCCGATCGCAGTATGAAGGGATCGAGTTGGACGGCACGATGCGTGACCTGAACAAGGTGACGACCTTCTCCGGCATCGCGCGGCGGATTGCATTCCGGCGCGATGCGATGGGCTTCGGCGACGTGAAGTTCATGGCCTGCGTGGGAGCCTTCCTGGGCTGGAAGGCGGTGCTCTTTACCGTGATGTCCGCGTCGGTGATCGGCGCGCTCGTCGGCGGCCTCACCATCCTCGTGGGGCGGCGTGAGTGGTCGGCGAAGATCCCGTTTGGGCCTTACCTTTCGCTCGGCGCGCTGGTCTGGGTGTTCGCGGGACCGGAGCTGATGACGCTCTGGATGGGGCTCTATCCGGAGCCTCCATTCGGCAATGATCCGTGAAGTCAGCGCGGAGCCATCAGCCCGTCGTAGTCGTACTCCGTATTGGTGGAGCCGAACTTCGGGTAGATGAATCTGGCTGCGGGGACATTCTCCTTGCAGACGCCGTGGCCGACGCGCAGCCCGGCATTCTTCAGGTGCTCGAGCGATTCGTACAGGAGCGTCGTGCCGATTCCGCGGCTGCGATATTCGGACAGCACGCAGGGTCCCGAGATGAGATGGCTGGGCGCGTCCTCGCTCACATTCAGCGCGGAAGCCGCGATGATGCGGGTGCCGTGCGTGACGACGAGACACGGGACCGCGCGGTGCGCAAAGCTGGAAGAGATCTGTGCCTCGATGAATTCCCGCACGAAGCGGATCGAATCGCCCCACGCGGAATCGAGACCGAAGGCAGTGAAGATGACCTGATGGACGGTGGTCTCCTCATCCCGCGACGCGGAGCGGATGTTAAATGCGGAGGTGAGGCGCGATTCAAAAGCCGGGAGCTTATTGAGGTCCCAAGCATAGCGCTTCCAGCGAACGATCTTCATAAGGGTCACGGTATCGGGAGAATGCGGGGAAATCAATGTTCCTCTGGAATTTTCCTCCGGAGGCGTGCCGATCGTGCCCCGACGCGGAAAGGGATCCGGGCATCTCTCTCGGTCCGTCGATGCCGCGCTGCACGGGAAGCCGGCGGTCGGGTGCTGAGGCGTTGCGCCTGGCCGGGTGAGCGGGTCAGCGGAGACTTTCTTCGTCGAGAGTGACTGTGCTGTCCACGAACAGCAGCGCCGTTCCGAGCAGCAGGAAGCCACCGGCGCAAAGGACGAACACTTCACTCCAATCCGGCCGGTGCAGTGGTCCGCGGAGCAGGGGAGGGATGATTTTCGCGACCGCGACCGCGCCGAGATTCCCCCACATGTTGCTCCACGCAATGGTCGTCGCGACGTGGTTGCGACCGATGTCCTGCCCGAGCGCCCACACGGCGGGTGCCATGCTGTCAGTGGCGAATGCGACAATCCCGAAGGCGATGCCGACCGCGGTGGCAGTCGGCAGCATCGGGCAGAGGAGATAGGCAAGCATCGCCACCGAGCTGCCGATCAGGAAAGGCAGCCGCCTTCCCCAGCGGCTGCCGAAACGGCGGGTGAGAAAATCGCACCACCATCCGCCGAACAGCACGCCTGCGATTCCGCAGGAAAGGCAGAAGGATGAATACCGTCCGGCGGCGACCTCATCGAGGCCTCGTACTTCGTGCAGATAAGTCGGCAGCCAGGTGATCAGGAAAGCCCAGCCAAGATTCATGCCGAGACCACCGAGGCTCAGCAGCCACAGCCCGCGGTGAGCTAGCAGGGCACGCCACGGAAACCGGTGCGCCATCTTCGGCGGTGGCGCGGTCTCCGGGGAGATGAGTTTGCGTTCAGCCGCATTCGTCCACGGATGGAGCGCGGGGCTGTCGCGGAAGACAAACTTCGTCGCGGCCGCGAGCACGAGGCCCAGCCCGCCGTAGATCCACAGCACGTGCCGCCACGAGCCCAGGGCGACGATGGCCCACGCTGTCAGCCACAGCGCGAGCGCGCCGCCGATGCGCCCGCCGAAGGCCACCACGCTGTTTGCGCGCGCACGCTGCTCGAACGGAAACCAGCGCGTGATGAGCCGCGCGCTCGCGGGATAGGCGCCGGCCTCGGCCAGACCGCACGCGAAGCGCACGAACACGAGCGCCATCAATCCGCTCACCGCCCCGGTGAGCGCTGTGCAGAGGGACCAGAGCAGGACGTAAAGTGCCAGCATCCGGCGCGGCCCGAAACGATCGGCCAGCCAGCCGGCGGGCATCTGGCCCAGCGCATACGCGAGGAAGAATGAAGCCAGGACATTTCCCACCTTGTCCTTGTCCATCGCGAACTCCTGCAGGAAGCCGGCGGACTGCACGACCGCACCCATGCAGATGCGATCCAGATAAAGCAGAAAGGCGTTGGCCGTCGCGACACCGAGCAGCAGATAGCGAACACGCGTTGGCTGACTGCCGCCCTGGTCGCTCCTCATTTCAAGTGCTGCCGCAGGAAGCGGAAGAAATTCCCGGAGAATATTCCGTCGATGTCCTCGCGCTTGTAGCCGCGCTTCGTGAGCGGCTCTCCGATGCGGATGATGTCCACGATGCTGTCGAGGTCCATCGGCGTCTGCTCGGTGCCGTAGCCGCCATCGAGGTCGGTGCCGATGCCGACGTGTTTCGTATTCCCGGCGAGCTGGCAGATGTGATCGATGTGCTCGCAGATTTTCTCGACCTTCAGTCCGAAATCCTGCGGCAACGAGCGTTTGTGCGCCCAGCCGTGGACCATCATGATCGCATCGAATGCCATCCCGATGACCGCACCGCGGGCGACGAGCGCCTTGATCTGTTCGTCGGTGAGCTGGCGATTCCAGTTCGCCAGCGCACGGCAATTGTGATGGCTGGCCCACACCGGTCCGCTGAAATGATCCAGCGCATCCCAGAAACTCTCATCGCAGTAATGCGTCACATCGAGGATGATTCCCAGCCGCTCCATTTCCTTCAGCAGCTCGCGGCCCTTCGGCGGGAGCGGACCTTCGTCATCCGTGCCGTGCCCGTAGATGCCGGGACCGTAATGCACCGGGCCGAGCGCGATGAGACCGTCGGCGCGCGACTTTTCCAAATGCCGCCAGCTCAGGATGGAATCCGCGCCTTCGAGGCTGAGCAGATATCCGATGGGCAATTTTGCGGCCTCTTCGTCCGAGGCTTTGGTCCAGCGCGCGGCGTGGGCCTCGACGTCGGGCCAGGTGCGGAGCTGGAGCATCTCGCCGCATTCCTCCATGGCACGATAATAGGCGAGCTGCCCTTGCGTGGAAGCCCAAGCCTGCTCGGGGCTGCGCCAGCCGGGGAGAAGCCCGAAGCGCGGAACGTAGCGCGCGATCTGGGTGGCCACGATGATGCCGATGCGACCACGGCGCAGCTCGGGCAGGCAGACGGTGTTGCGGGTGCGTCCGCGCACACTGTCGTTCACCAGCAGCTCGCTGCGCCGGATGTTTTCGAGCGTGCATCGCTGGTCGCGGTTGAACTCCAGCGCGTTCATCGAGATGTCCAGATGACAGTCGAAGATCAGTCTTGGTGGGATAAAGGGGTCATTCATGGGTGAAGGGAGGGTGGGATTTCTGAGATGTTCGGGCCGGCATTTCCATCAGTTCGCCGGCAGTGGGCGGCGCACGGCCACGACCTCGATCTCGTAGCGGAGCGAGGGCGGGAGACAGTCCGTGATCGTCGTCCGTGCCGGGAACGGGTCGCGGAAGAATTCGCGATAGAGTTCGTTGTAGCGCGGCAGGTCGGCGGCATCGCGAACGTAGTTCCGGGTCTGGATCACATGTTCGAGATCGCTGTCCGCCGCTTCGAGCACCTTCGCCACATTGGCGAGCGAACGGCGGAACTCGCCTTCAAATGTGTCGGAGACGATCCTGCCTTCCTCATCCACGGAGGCCTGGCCGGAGATGAAGATGAGTTCGCCGTAGCAGACGCTCGGGCTGAACGGGAGGCTCGATCGCGGAGTGTCGGCGTTGCGCGGGTAAGTGACGGCGGGATGATGCATGTCGGATAATCTGTCAGGCACTCTGGGTCGCCTGCGAGTCCAATGGAAACACAGGCCGGCGAATATGGCGGTAAGCGAGCCTGCGCAGATCGCCGCTGCACGGCCCGGGTGTGTCGATGAGGAAATTTCCCGCTGCAATCGGATCGTATGCCCGCCGGTGCGCGACCGCGCCCTTCACGCCGATCACTCTCCGCGTCGCCGGGTCCACGCCAACGCATTTCCACTGGCCGAGATCCATGGGCGGTGTGCGATTCGAGGTGAGGAGGATCAGGATTCCCTCGTGCTCGACGAGCACGCTCTGCCCCATTTCGAATGCGTCGCCGCAGACCGATGCGAGATGGCTTTGCTTGTCCTCCAGTTCGAATCTCCCATCGCTGTGTCGGCGGACAGTCACGTCGAGTGTGAGCGGACCTTCGTCGTACCGGCTGCCCCTTCCGCCGAGCGGCAAACGGGCGGAATCACCGATCGCTACCCCTTGCAACTTCGCGACCGCATCCGCGTCGGCGAGGCAGACCGCCGCGCCGTTCACGCGGTGCCGGATGAGCGCGCGCAACAGGCCCGTGCCATCGCCGGGAGCGCCGCCGCCGATGTTGTCGGACTCCTCCGCAAGAACGAACGGGCCGCCGGGTTTTTCCGCAATCGCGTCGAGCACGCCATCGACGGGCGCACCGCGGACATTCCCCGTTTCGCGCAATTCCCACGCACGGGCGGCGAGTCGGTCGAGGACAGCACCGGCCTCCGTGCAATCGCTGGTATGCACCGCAGAAAAACTGAGCCCCGTATCCGGCGTGTCGGCAAAGCTGAACCCCGCGTAAACACTGACCTCCAGCACGCCCGTCGCCGATGCTTCCGCGGCGCGTGCCATGGCTTCAAGTTCCGCCATCGGTGAAAATGCGGTGCCGGTGCCGGCGGGCGGCCAGACGATTTGCGTGCCCCGCCAAGTCGTCGTGACTTTCCCGCCGCCCGCCATCAGGCGGTCGAGCAGCGCGGCTGCCCGCGTCGCGGTCTCCCGCGCATCGGTGTGGGGATTTTCCCGGTAGCCTATGAGAGCGGAAGCGTGCATGGCCATCAGCGGCGAGACGTTTGCGTGGAGGTCCAGCACCGCGACAATCGGGATGCGCGACCAGCCGAGATCTTCCCGGATGCGCCGGAGCAATTCACCTTCGACATCCAGGCACGTCGAAGTGACCATCGCTCCGTGCAGGATGAGGAGCATTCCATCCACATCCGCCTCCTCCCAGTGCCGCGCGCGGTCGCGGAACGCGGTCCAATACTTTTCAAAGACCGCATCCTCGACCGTCCCGCTGGGGACTGCGCGGGCATCGAGCAGCGCTTCGAGCTGCCAATCCTTCCCGCGGGCGAACTCCAGCGCACCACCCAGCGGCGAAGCGTCGCCACGGCACGCAAGCATCTGTTCGCCGAGCCGGAACTCGAAAGACGCGAGCGGCGTGGGAGCATCCACAAAAGTGTGCGTCTCATGAAACAGACCCGCACAGAGCACACGGGGTCGTCGGCTCATGGCTTCCACTCCTGCGCGTGACGCGCCATCGCGATGGCGGCGCGCTTCAGCGCTTCATCGATATCCGCATCCGTGTGCGCGAGGCTCACGAACCACAGGCCGCGCTCGATGGCGCGAACTCCCGTTTCGAGCAGGCAGCGGCGGAGATGCGTCCAGCGTTGCGCATCGTGCCGGCGAATGTAATCGCGGTAGTCGCGAATCGGGCCGGCCTTTTCGCCGGGCCGCAGCATCGCGGTGTGGAATACCAGGCCGGGTCCCTGCGGCTGGAGCGGAACATCGTGTTCGCGCGCGAGCTTCTCGAGGCCGGCGATCAGCCGCGTGCCTAGCTTCTGCAATCCCGCGGGATGGTTCGCTCCGAGCGCGCGGATTTCATCGAGACACCAGCGACTCGCCGCGAGACACAGTGGATTGCCATTGAGCGTCCCTGCGTGGACGACTTCCCCACGCACGATTGGTTCGAAGAATCGCGCGCGCCCCGCGAGCGCCGCAAACGGCACACCACCGCCGATGGCCTTGCCGAAGACCGTGAGGTCCGGCTGCGCGCCATAGTAGCCTTGCGCGGAAGCGGCGCCGAAGCGAAACCCCGTGATCGTCTCATCCGCGATCATCACCGCGCCCTCGCGATCACACAGTTCGCGGATCGTCGCGAGCATTCCGTCCACCGGCTCCATGCACCCGGTATTGCATAGCACCGGTTCAAAAATGATCGCCGCAAGCTGACCGCGATACTGATCAACGCGCCGCCGCAGGTGCGCGGGATCATTCCACCGCGCCACGACAAACTGATCGAGCACCTCGGGAATCACCCCTTGGCTCGGGTGCAGCCGCGTCGGCTCCTCATCGTCGCCCCAGCGATCTGGAGGAGGAGCAAAGCCCACGAGCCCCTCATCCGACCAGCCGTGGTAATGCCCTTCGAATTTCAAAACCAGCCGCCGCCCGGTGAGCCCGCGCGCGAGACGCAGGGCGCTCATGACGACTTCCGTCGCCGAGTTGTTGAATCGCACGCGCTCCGCGGAAGGCGCCATCGCCTGCAACCGCTCGGCCACCTCGACCTCCAGTTCCGACTGCGCCGCCCAGTGCGTCCCGAGATGCGCCTGCGCTCCGATCGCATCCGCCAGCCCACGCGGCGCATGACCAAAAAGCAGCGCGCCCTGCCCGGTGGCAAAGTCGATGTATTCATTGCCATCGACATCCCACAGGCGCGACCCGGACCCGCGTTCGAAGTAAAGCGGCACCGGCTGCTCCATCTTGCGGATGCCGCTGTTCACCCCGCCCGCGATACTGCGTGTCGCCCGCTCGTGCAGGGCGCGGGATTTGGAGAATGGATCAGTCATGCGGCTGGATTTGAGGTGAATGAATGCGGTTGTGAAGAGTTCGCTGCCCGACGGTTGTTTGGAATGCAGATCGGAAGGCTCTATCAAGCCACTCCGGACCTTGCAACCGATTCCCTCCGCGATTCCCTCCGCGACGAAATCGTGACCTGCCCGGCAAGTGGCAGAAAGGGAGCGGGTGCGCTCCGCCGCAACGATTTGTGGAATCCGCGGCGGCCAGGGCCGAGTCCGTGATCGACGGCTCGGCTTCTCGACTCCTTGGATTCCGCATGGCGCGAAAAGCTGCATTCGTCTGCGACCGGTTTGTGGCAGTATTACTTTTATCAGGTGTGCGTTCACTACGAATGGAGTTGTTGGACTTGATTTCATGGCGGAATACCCATCCTGTTGTGGTCTGCGTCGTTCGGATCTGATTGGACACACAATATTTTGAAATCTGCTATTGACTTACCCTGATGAAAAACGTCAGCTTTTCTACAGAATGTCGCTAGATGCCTCTAGCAACGTCAGAACAATCAGCCCAACCTCAGTAATTGACACTCCCAATGCACAACTTGATGACCGTTAAGGAAACCGCGGAATACCTTCGGATTCCGCTCCCCACAGTTTACTACCTCGTTCAGCGAGGCCAACTTCCCGCCGTGCAGATCGGAGGTCGATGGAGGGTGAAGAAGGACGTAGTGGACAGGGACATCCTGCGCAATGAAGACGAAGGACAACCGACCGTGCTGATTGTCGATGACGACGTAGGGCTGCAAAACATGTTCAAGCTTTTTCTTAAGAAGCAGGGTTTCTCGCGGATCGTCGCGGGAACTGGCAAGGAAGCCATCGCGGCCATGAACAAGCAGAAATTTGAACTTTGCTTTTTGGATCTCCAATTGCCTGACATCACCGGTGACGAAGTTTACAAGCAGGCGAAGGACATCCAGCCGACGCTGCCGATTGTGATCATCACCGGTTATCCAGACAGCCAGATGCTGGATAATATTCTCAAACTCGGACCAGTGACGGTCTTGAAGAAGCCGCTTAAGGTGGAGGCTCTGCAACAGACGATGAAGATGCTCGGCCACAGGGTGGTCGAAAAACCGAAGGAGAAGGGGAAGGCCGCCTGATGCCCGTCGGCTAAAGCGGTGGTGCCGAGCGGTGCCACGGAGTAGATTGCTCGTACGCGTGGGCGATTTGCAGTAGCTCTGATTCTTTGAACGGCTGACCGATCAATTGCAGGCCGATCGGAAGCTTTTTGCCGTCCACGTCTGCGAATCCGCACGGGATGCTCATGCCGCAGGTGCCGGCGAGGTTGCACGCGATCGTGAAAATGTCGGCGAGATACATGCGCAGAGGATCGTCGGTGCGTTCACCAGCCTTGAACGCCGGGTCGGGCGATGTGGGGCAGATGATTGCATCCACTTTCTCGAAAGCCCGGGTGAAGTCGCGCCGGATGAGCGTGCGGACTTTTTGGGCGCGCAGGTAGAAGGCGTCGTAGTAGCCGCTGCTCAGCACGTAGGTCCCGAGGATGATGCGGCGTTTCACTTCCGGGCCGAAGCCTTCCGCGCGGGTGTGCCCGTACATTTCCAGAAGGTTGCCGCCATTCACTCTCGCTCCGTAGCGGACGCCGTCGAAGCGCGCGAGATTCGCCGAGGCCTCGGCGGTGGCGATGATGTAATAGACGCCCACGGCGTGCTCGGTGTGCGGGAGCGAGACTTCGACGATCTCCGCTCCCAACGACTCGTAGTGCCGGATCGCCGTGCGCACAGCCGCATCCACCTGGGGATCGATGCCGCTGATGAAATACTCCTTCGGCATCCCGAGTTTGATGCCGCGCAGATCACGGCCGAGGAGGCTTGTGTAATCGGGGACCGGTTCGTCGAGGCTTGTGGAGTCGAGTGGATCACGGCCAGCGATGGCATTCAGCAGCAATCCGGCGTCCTCGACGGTTTTGGTGAAAGGGCCAATCTGATCCAACGACGATGCGAAGGCCACGAGGCCGAAGCGCGAGACGCGGCCATAGGTGGGCTTCAGGCCGACGCAACTGCACAGGGCGGCTGGCTGGCGGATCGACCCGCCCGTGTCCGAACCGAGTGCGGCGAAGGCTTCGTGAGCGCCGACGACGGCCGCGGAGCCACCGGAGGATCCGCCGGGCACGCGGGAGAGATCCCACGGATTGCACGAACGTCCGAAAGCTGAATTCTCGGTGGAACTGCCCATGGCAAACTCGTCCATGTTGCAGCGCCCAAATGGAATCGCACCCGCGGCGCGAAGGCGCGCGATTACCGTGGCGTCGTAATTTGCGATGTAGCCGTCGAGAATCTTCGAGCCGCAGGTGCAAGGCTCGCCTTTCACATTGATCACATCTTTGATCGCAATCGGGATGCCGCCGAGTGGCAGGCTCACATCGGCCTTCGCTGCGAGTGAGCGCGCGGCGGCGAGATCGCGAGAGAGGTAACCACGCACCTGTGGATCCACTGTCGCGATGCGGGACTCGAGCGCGTCGAGTGCTTCGACAGGCGACGTTTCGCCAGCGCGCAGCTTGCGGCGGAGTTCGGCGACGGAAAGCGAGGTGAGATACATCCGGATGCGGGCGATTGAAGGCGCGCGACTACTCGATCACACGCGGCACGACGAAGAGCCCGTTGGCCGAGCGCGGCGCGTTGCTGAGCGCATCCTCCTGCGTGAACCAGTCCCGCGCCACATCCTCCCGGAACACGTTCACGACCTGATTTGCATGCGCCGTCGGCTCGACCGCTGACACGTCCACCTTCCCGAGCTTCTCCACATGCTCGAGCACCTGCCCGAGCTGGCTTTGAAATTTCGCGATCTCCGGTTCGGATAAATCGAGCCGCGCAAGTTGCGCGGTGTAACGGACGTCGAACTGTTCGCTCATGGGCCGCAGATGAGAGCGGAAAAACGCGGCCGTGGGAAAGAAAAACGTAATCCGGCTCAGGGCTGCTTCGGTGGGCTGGCCGGTTGCACCAGGGTGGGGGACTCCTCCATCGATTCCAGCCAGCGCTGGCGGACGTCCTTCACGAACGTATCGAATCGCGGCCGCTGCTCGGGCTTCAGGATCGCGCGGAGCCGGTCGGACGCCTTGGCGAGCACGGCGTCGATTTCCGGACGCACGGGTTTCGTCGCATCCCGCAGTTCGAGGCCGGTCTCATTCAGGATCTGCCAGAACTGGTGGTTCTGATCCTCATCCAGTTTCAGGTCATTCTTCGCGCGCTGGACCAGAAGTTTGCGGATGTTCGCGGGACCGCCGCGGAAGGTCTTGTTCACCAGATCCACCAGCGCGGCCGACGCGCCGATCGCGCCACCGACGAGGACGCCGCAGAGGAAGATGAGCAGGACGATGAAGATGCCCTTGAGTCGCTTCATTCGTCGCCCCCGAGGTAGTAGTCGATCACCGGCATGCCCGCGAGGCGCACCGCATCGTAAACGCTCTCGCTTCCCGGCGAATCGTCCTGATGCACGTAAGTCCACACGCCTGCTGCAAGCGCGAGCGAAGCGGCGACGGGGCAAAGGCGCCACGCCCACGCCAGCCACGAGGAGCTGCGCTGCTCGCGCAGACGCGCCAATACGCGAGTCTCGAACCCAAACTCCAGGCGGCCAAATCCGCCGGCGCACTCCAGCCGGGCCGGGTCTTCCGGGCGCGCTGCCTGCAGGAGCGCGTCGAGTTTTTCATCCGGGAGATGGCTGCGGTCGTCAGGATTCATGGCTGCGTTCGAGGATTTCTTTCAGGCGCGCGCGGGCGCGAAATGCGCGCACCTTCACATTGCTCTCGCTCCATCCGGTCTCCGCAGCGATTTCGCGGACTGTCCGCTCCTCGATTTCGAGCAGCACCAACACGAGCTGCTCCTCCGCGGAGAGACGGCGCATTCCCCACTCGACCAGCTCGCGCGCCCTGCCCGCGGCGACCGCGGCATCCACGCCCCAGTCGCGCAGTTCGATGGGGAATTCATCGAGCGAGAGATGATCCCGGTGGCGTCGTTCGCGCCGGAGGAAGTCGTAGCAATTCGTGATCGTGAGCCGCGCCAGCCAGTGTTCAAAGGGCGCATCGCCACGGAAGCTGCCCAGCTTCCGCCAGGCCCGGAGAAATACCTCCTGGCAGAGATCCTCCAGTTGATGTGCGTCGCGCGCAAAGCGGGAGCAGGTGCCGAAGACGCGCCCCTTGTGCCGGCGGATCAATTCCGCAAACGCGCCGTCGTCGCCCGCGAGGCAGGCGCGGACGAGTCCACTGTCGCCGGGAACGGCATCGCTCATCGCCGCCGTGCTACCGGCTGTGGGGCCGGAGGGCAAGGCATGCCAGGCGAGAGAGGCAGTCATCATGAGAGGTCATTTTCGGCGATTGAAGGTCGGAAAGTGGGACGCGGTGTCGGGGTCGGAGGTTACGCAAATTCGCCGTCAGCCCGCCGACTCAGCAGCGGAAAATGGGTGTGATGAAAAGCCGGTCCAGAATCAAGGGAGCCGACGCGGGGAATGTGGCACAGCCCGTCCCGGCTGTGGGGCCAGCGCGCGTCGCCACCGGTGAGCAAACCGCACTGCGGGCAGGATGCCCGCAGGCCCCACAGCCGGGACGGGCTGTGCCACCCTCAGCAGCCGGCTGCTCGTTGTCTTGTCCGCCCGCCCGGGTCGTCCTACGCCGGGCAAGGCCGCGTCGCTGGCAGCTCGAATTCCTTGCGAATGCCCAAGTTCGCATCGTTGTGCCACCGCCACACCGCCTCGGCGGCAAACTGGATTTTCTGCCGGCCGGCCACGATCGCATCCGATGCGCGATTTCGCCTGCAAGCGCGCCGGCGATGCGTCGCCGCCCGTGCTCGTATGTGCCAATTCACTTTTAGGGCTATGCACTGGATTCCCCCCGGCCCCGGTGCCCGGAGTTTGGACAGGAAAATTGAGGACAAAAACATGAGAGCCCCATCTTTCTGTCCAAAATTTTCCTGTCCGAGCCACTTCCACTTTTCTGGCCGAGAGCAGTTCGACGCGGCCCGGCGTGAGCGCCGCGCGGCAGATCTTCTCCGCGCGCGTGAGCGACGAGGCAAACACCTGATTCACCGGCTGCGGGGATTGGCCATCCGCTTCCGGCGCGGGCGGCGGCACCGCGGGCTCCGTCATTGGCATGGCCCGGCTGATATCCGCCACCGTGGCGATGCTCGCCGCAAGCGGAGTGAGTTGGTTGGTGACGCCCGTGGAGACAGGCCCATTGGTAATAGTGGTGTGAAGATGCATAATTGCCTTTCGAGAAAAGAGCCAGTGCGCCAAGTGCGGTGAAAAACGCAAAGCACGGGGGAGCCGCAGAGAGCAATTGCCCTCTCTGCCAAACAACGAACACGTTTTCGACGTTGTTCTGGAGCGCCCAAGGAGGCGCGCTTTTGTAGTGCCCTCTCGATGCGGAACATCTTCCCCCCGGCTGCACCTCTTCACGCTGGCAGGCCTTCGCATCATGGGACGCGGCATCGCGCTGCAATTCCGCAATGCCTACCCGGAGAACTTCAAGGCTGCGAGATACTGCGTGACGAATCGGAAGCGATCGTGAACACGGTTTCCTGCGCTCGGTTAAAAACTGACGCACTGTGAATGTGGCACAGCCCGTCCCTGCTCCCAGTCAGGATTTCTTCGCGGGTTTGCGGCGCGAGCGGAATTTCGGATCGACATCCACGGACGCGACCAGCAGCAGATTGATCGAGGTGAAGCGGTCGTCGTCATGCGTGAGCATCGCCGCACGCCCGCCGGGGAAGAACGAGAGGAACTCGTTGTGCGCGACCTCCAGGCGGCGTCCGCCCGCCAGCGAGATCGTGAAAGGCACGAAAGGCCGCGCCTTGTGGAGTTCGCGGAGAATGCTGATGTTCACGCAGTGCTTGTATCCTACGCGGCCCGAGCACTGAAGTTCTCCGAATGCAGCAGAGGAAGAAAACCGCACTCATCCGAGCGGTCCAGCAGCGCCACCAGCGCGCCGGTGTCGGCCAGCACCGCAGCCATCACACCGCGCCTCGGCGCTGCCGGCGTCCGAAGTCGGCGAGATGCGCCTTGTTCACCGACAGATCACTCCTCCCACTTGCCCCGATTTGCCCCGGCTCTTCAAACAACTCCCGCACCATGTCGTAGCAG